>Ga0265292_1001433_pt1 | contig 20987 bp, 17 predicted proteins | sample Munlanlewell296A_FD_189080 | JGI IMG/M metagenome (GOLD analysis project Ga0265292, IMG submission 189080) | Leachate microbial communities from a municipal landfill in Southern Ontario, Canada - Leachate well 296A | ecosystem: Engineered > Solid waste > Landfill > Unclassified | place: Canada... | reverse complement strand
AAATCTGAGATTTTCTAATGTCTCTCTTGAATAAGATCGTCCATCTTTTATCCTCTTTGACATAAATGTTATAATAATTTAGACTATTTAAATCTTGTCACACAATTAACGCAGTTATCTATAATTACGAATATAACATTAATTTCTAACTTCTTGAAACAGGTAGTTATCTCAATGGACTGAACCCCTCAAACCAGACAAATAGTTAATTTAACTTACATATAGCTTATGAAAATCGACTGTTATGGATAACTTAATTTCCTACTATAAAAATTCCGCCAATATCTTTGCACCCAATTTAATAGTCATATTATTTGTATCTTTTTCTGGATTTATTTCAACCAAATCTACCCCCCTCAAATTCTTTATTTTATTTAACCTTTGAATAATATAAATAAATTCTCTGCTTGTTAATCCCCCTGGTTCTCTATATCCTGTTCCTATTGCAAAAGCAGGATCAACAACATCGATATCAAGGGAGATATATAATTCTTTTTTGTCTGAAAATTCCATTATGACCTCACATGTCTCTTCTATATTTTCTAAAAGTTGATTCATATTAATCATCCTAATATCATTCTCTTTCAAAAACTCAATTTCTTCTTCCGCTGAATTTCTAATCCCAACTAAAACTATATTTTTTGCAGGAAAACCTCCTTCAATTAAAGCCCTCAACCATTCTTCATGATTAGGATATTTTTCGCTTCCTTTTGTAACAGGCATGCAATCTGGATGTGCATCAAAAATAATCAAACAGGGTTCTTCACCCTTGTTCTCACAATGATCCAAAAAAGCTTTTCCAAGAGAATAACTTATAGAATGATCTCCCCCTAAAAATATAGTTTTTTCCTTAGATTCAAATATATCAAAAGCGTTTTTATGTATGAGTTTATTTGTTATTTCAATATTTAAATTATCTAAATGAATCTCTTCTAAATCTAATTTATTTACATTGACGGCTTTCCCAAACTCACTTGAATAAATCTCTTCTTTGAGGCATTTTAAAATTTCATTTCCTGCTTTCTCACATCCAATGGTTTTTCCCAAACCATTTATTCCAGGAACTTTTACAATAAACATAATTTTAGACAATAAAAAGAGTTTTTAATATTATTGTTCTTTTGTGCTCAAGATATTTTTTAAAAATATTTGTGTAAAGTTAAAGTAAATTTAATTAAATTCATTTCGGCACCAAAGCAAAAAAGCTATAATCATTCTTTGCATCCAAAGCCAATTTCTTAACGTCTTCCAATTTCACTTTAAGAACATCCTTTTCAAAATTGTAAAATTCTTTTGCATTTCCATGCAACTCATAAGCCAATAAATTAACCATTTGTTGCTGGGAATCTTCCATTGAAATTTGATAATTTCCTATAAGCTGTTCCTTAATCTGATTTAATTCTTTTTCTTCAAGAGAAATTGCAACCTTACCAAATTCTTCTAATATTAATTTTTTTATTTTTTCAACATTTTTTTTCATTGTTCCAACATAAATTAAATTATATGCAAATGTTTTGTTTATGTTTGAATCTCCTTTTACAGAATAAGCCAGATTTCTTTTTTCTCTTATTTCGGCAAATAATCTTGAAGACATTCCTCCAGCCATCAATGCATTCAATACAACTGCAGCATAACTTCTTTTATCTCCCGCAGTTGGAACATGATGTGCAAATACAAGATTTGCTTGATCTATGCCTCCCCTTTCTTCAACTTTGGAATTATTTTCAAGTTCAAATTTTTCAAAAGGAATTTTTCCTTTTTCATTTCCAAAATTTTTTTCTGCAAATTTAATTAAATAATCAAAATCTGCATCTCCAATAACGCATAAGATCATATTATTTGGAGAATAAACTTGCTTGAATTTAATTAAAATTTTATCTCTTGTTATAGCATTCATTGTATTAAATGTCCCAGCAAGATTCATCTTCATTGTTTTATTGTATAATAATTTTTGTATCTCATCCAATGAATGCACGTGAGGATTATCATGATACATTTTAATTTCTTCAAATATAACTTTTCTTTCCTTTTCCAATTCTTTTTCTTCAAAAAGAGGATTTTTAACCATATCACTCAAAACTTCCAATGCAACATTTAAATGTTTCGAGGGCATTTTGCACCAGTAAGCAGTAATTTCTTCAGAAGTAAATCCATTCAAATCTCCCCCTCTCTTTTCTATATCTTCCGCGATTTTCTTAGCATCTCTTGTAGGAGTACCTTTATACAGCATATGCTCTATAAAATGAGATATTCCTTTTTCTTCCTCTTTTTCATTTACTCCCCCATTACGAACTGCAAATGCAACACTTACAACAGGCAAATTTCTTTTTTCTAATATAAGAGTCATTCCATTTTTCAAAACTTTTCTATAAAATGAATCTTTCATAATAACAAAATGAGAATAAGCTATTTAAATTTAAACTTTGGTTTTAAATATAATATATCTCTCCCCCCCCATCTCAAAATCTTCAAGTAATTCAAACTTTTCTTCAATAAAATTAATTATCCATTTTCTATTTGCCTTAAATTTGTCTTTTTTTATCATACTCTTGGTTGCAAAGCTTACCACAACCTTGTCACAAAGAGGAACAATTTCCTCTAAAAGTTTCTTTGAATAATTTCTTTCAATCATTTCTAATGAATCAATCACCTTAAAAAGAAAAACCAACCGAGGAGATTTGCATTCTTTTATCAAGTTTTTTATTTTTTCTATATTAAATAAACTCTCATGAATTGCTTTTGCATTAAACTTATTTTTTTTAAAATAAAAATTCATCAAATCTACAAACTGCCCAACTGCCTCAACAGCAACATAATTAATCTTAATTTTTTTTGGAAAGAATTTATAACTAAAACCGTTTATTCCAGAACCCAAATCTATAAGGGAAAATTCATTTAATGAACCAAACAATTTTTTATATATTTCTGTATAATAATCCAATCTTTCGCGAGTGGACAAATGTTTTCTTAAAAACCATTCTTCACTTTTGTCCTTAATGTTTAGCAATTTTCCACTTGCAAATGCAGAATAAACCTTTCTAAGCAAATCTCTTGTCAGTCTTATCTTCTCTTCCTCGGAACATTGCCTTCTTTCAAATTTTTCATAAGCCAAGAGAATATCTTTTTCAGGAATTTTTGAAAATTCCTTCTTGCTCATGATTCCTTTCTTTATTTCTTCTGTATTCATAAATTATTTAAGCAACAACAACTTAAAAATTTATATGACTACAAATGCTTCCCCTCAATTTACTAAAGCACAGGGAAAATTTCTCAATGCAAAAAATGATGAAGAAAGGTTAATCTTCTTAGATGAAATGATAAGAGAAGCTCCAAAACATAAATCTTCAGAAAATTTACTCGCAAATCTCAGAACAAGAAGAAAAAGACTAGAAGCCCAATTAGCAAAATCAAAAAAATCAGGAAAAGCCTCAAGAGTTGGAATAAAAAAAGAAGATATGCAAATAGTAATAGTTGGAAAAACAAATTCTGGAAAATCTTCTTTATTGAATGCTTTAACAAATGCAGGGTCAAAAATTTCGTATACTTCTTTTGCAACAAGCTCTCCTAAAATTGGAATGATGTATTCCGATGGAACAGGAATACAAATAATAGAAAACCCGGCAATAGAATCAGAATATTACGATAAGGGAATTACTCATACGACAGATATTATTCTAATCCTTATTAATTCCTTGGAAGAAATAAAAGAGATTGAGAGTTTGGCTGGAAATGATAACAAAAAAAGGATAATTGTTTTTAATAAGAGCGATTTATTAAATGAAAATGAAAAAAGGAGAATACAATCAACTCTGCAATCAAAGAAATATAATTTCTCAATAATTTCTTCATTAACTGGAGAAGGATTAGAAGAATTAAAGGAAAAACTGTTCAACAGTTTTGAAAAATTAAGAATTTATACAAAAGAGCCGGGCAAGGAAAAAAGCAAAAGACCAATAATTCTTGAACCAGGGGCTACGCCAAAAGATGTTGCTGAAAAAATATTAAAAGGATTTTCACAAAAAGTAAGAGAAACAAAAATATGGGGACCATCAAGCAAATTTTCTGGGCAAATAGTTGGATTGAAGCATAAATTAAAAGATTTGGACGTCGTAGAATTTAAAACAAGATAATTCTTTTATTCTTTTTCTATTTCATCGTGCGATTTGTAAAAAATATTCAAAATAATTCTTTTTTATAAAAAAACATCAGATTTAAATATAAAATTGTATTAAAGATAATGTGAAAAAGAAAGTGATGGGAATAATTTGCTGTGAAAGAGACTTAGCAAAAGAGGGAAAAGCCTTTCTTGAGCTTGCAAAAAAGAAGGATATAAAAATTGTATTTATAAACATTTCAGATACATTCAGTATAAAATCTTTTAAAAGAAAAGTAAAAAAGTGTGATGCAATTTATTGCAGTGTCTGGGACGATTTTTCTATAGAGCTTGTAAAAACAATAGAAGAATGGGGCAAAAAAGTATTCGAATCTTCTAGTTCTTATTATTACACCGAGGATAAATGGATGTTTTATGTAAAATGCAAAGAGCATAAAATCCCAACTCCAGATACTGTTCTTCTTTCCGAAAATATAAATAATGCCAGAAGAGAACTTAAAGAGTTTGGCAGATGGCCGGTTATTTTAAAGAGAATAACTGGAACAATGGGAGAATATGTTGGAAAAGCAAAAGGGATGGGAGAAGCAGAGTTATTAATAAGAAAATTTTGGAAAAAAGGAAGTGAAAAACTTCCAATAATTGCACAGGAATTTATAAAATCCCCAAGTTATAGAGTTACTGTAATAGGGAATAAAATTGTTCAAACGGCGTTGAAAAAAAACAATGCGGGATGGAAAGCTACAGGAGTTTATGCAAAAAAATTTGAACATTTCGAGGTGGATAAAAAATTAGAAAGAATAATAAAAAGAATAATGAAATTTTTAGATATAAAAGTTTGTGGAATTGATATGTTAAAAAAGGACGGAAAATGGCTTTTATTGGAAGTCAATGGGCAGCCTTCCTTAGATTTCTTTGAGGAAGAGAGAGAAAAATTAACAGAAGCTGTTCTTAATCTCTTAATAAAGAGTGCGGAAGAGAATTAATTCTTAATTAAATATAATTATCTAAATTTAACATTAATAGTAAATATATGGAGGAATAACTTATTTTCTATAGAATTAATTAAAAACTGTTACAGATAACTTTATTTCTTCATCGCTTTAATTCGAACTATTATAAAAATATAACATCCAAATATCCCTTTTTCATTAATATAATTCTTAAAAACTTATTTAACTTTAACAGTTAATGCTTATAGAAATAATAATTGCTCTCCTCTTAGGAATTCTTTTTGGAACATTCACGGGCTTATTTCCAGGAATACATATAAATCTTGTGGGGGCTTTTCTTGTTTCTCTTTCTGCTTCGCTATTATATAATATAAATGTAATTTACTTTGTAACTTTTATTTCTTCAATGGCTATAACTCATACTTTTGTGGATTTTATACCAAGCATTTTTCTTGGATGCCCGGATGCAGATACAGCGCTTTCAGTTTTACCGGGACACGAGATGTTAAGAAAAGGAGAAGGGTATCAGGCTACAATGAGAACTGCTTATGGGGGATTAATTTCTGTTTTTCTCCTTGTTATCCTTGCATTTCCTCTTTCATCATTAGTTTCAAGCATATATCCTTCAATACAAAAAGCAATTCCATTTATCCTAATTATAATATGTATAATAATGATTTTTTCTGAAAGAAAAAAATTCTTGGCGTTTGCTGTTTTGGCTTTAACTGGAGTTCTGGGTGTTTGCGTGCTTAATTTAAATTTAAAAGAACCTCTTTTGCCTCTTTTAAGCGGATTATTTGGAAGTTCCATGCTTATTATAAGCATTAATCAAAACACAAAAATTCCAAAGCAAAATATGGAATTTAAAAAATTAAAATTTAAAGAATTTATAAAACCAATTTCGGGGGCGCTGATTGCTTCTCCCCTTTGCGGATTTCTCCCCGGACTTGGAGGAGGACAAGCAGCAGTTATAGGAAATCAAATTTCAAGAACAAATGAAAAAGATTTTTTAATTCTTCTTGGAGCAGTGAATGTTCTTGTTATGGGTTTATCTTTTGTATCTTTATACAGCATTTCAAAAACACGAACTGGAGCAGCAGTGGCAATTCAATCTTTAACAGGAACAATGAATGCAAATCTCCTTATTCTAATTCTTTGTGTTTGTTTAATTTCAGGGGTTATATCTTTCTTTCTCGTAAAATTTCTTTCAATAAAATTTTTAAAAATTATAGAAAAAATAAATTACAAAAAATTATCTATTGTAATAATTATATTATTAAGCATAATTGTTCTTTTAATATCCGGCTTGCCTGGATTTATTGTCTTTGCTATATCTACAGCAACAGGAATTTATTGTATTCAGCTTAATGTAAGAAAAACTCAAATGATGGGGTGCTTGTTGATACCAACAATTTTGATTTACTTGTTGTGATTGCATTTTCAAAGAGTTACCTCAATAGTCTTCTCCAACAATGTTGTTATATCCATACAAAAATTTCCAAGTTTTACCTCCACTAACTGTATGAAGAATTGATTTATTAGTTGTACCAACCCTTATTTTCATTTAAAAATTTTACTCCAAAAGGATTAGGGTTCAAACTATTACTTCTCCATTTAACTTCCTATGTCTTTCCTTCATCAATACTATGAAGTATGCATCCAATAACCCCCAACCCCTCCAAAATAACCCACTGCCCAAGCATGTTTTCCAACAAATTCGTAAGACTTAATATAAATGGAAAAGATTATTTTCTGGTTGGACCCCACTCAAATAGCGTATTATTTTCAAAATAGAGCCATGTGTTTTTGAAGATCCATTCTTCCTTAATAATATTTCTACTGATTACTCTGTTGATTTTTTCAGCTGCCCCCCAGCTATCTTTTACCATTTCTGTATTCATCCCTTTCCATATTTTGCCGGAATTAAGCCTTGCTGCCATGCTCGAACCATATTTGCTTTCGAGGTATGAAAACCTGCTCACCTGCTGCATTTGATCTGGCTGTTCTTCCTGTACTACCAGTTTGGGCGGTTCATAATATGTCCTACTTCTTGAGGCTGGGGGTATATTGCTACTTGTTTGAGATTGATAAAGTCTTGATTGTTGTGCGGTTTGTGAATTAGTCCTTGACTCAGAAGTTCTACTTTTTAAATTATCTTCCAAACTTTGTTTTGTTTGTTTGGTTAAGTTATAAGATTGAGTTTTGTTTATTGAAGTTTCTAATTGAGATTGTCTTTTTTGAGTATCTTCTTCTTTTTGTAACTGTGTTTTTTCTCTTTCAGAATCCCCATAAATTTTTGGATCATTTAAATAAATAACATCTGGTTTTTTTGCTGATTCAATATATCGCTCTTTCTTTACCTCATTTCCCTTTTTTATAGCATTTATAGCATATTCTATAAAAGATCCTATACCTACTATAGGTGCAAGAATTAAGAATGCTACTATTACAGGTGTAATTGAGATTGCTAATAAACCTCCGAAACAACCTCCTATTTCTTCAGAACAGCCACCACCTCCACCACCTCCGCCTCCGCCACCGCCTCTAGAATCAGGTGGGCTATAATTTGAACTTCTTGAACCTGAACTTTTTTCAAGCTCGCCTTCACATCTATGTCTAGAAGAATCATATTCTAATGTTCCTGACTTACCTTTAGAACTTCCTACTGTATAATCAGGGGGGTGGAATTCAAAAGGAAATAAACTGCTTTCTTTTTCTAAATGATAATTCTCACCAAATGCATTTCTTGTTTCAAGCTCACCACCAAATTTTTCATACAATTTCCCTAACTTTGTGTCTATAAGAGAACCTTCTTCATACAATACTTTTTCCCCGTTTTCTTCTTTGATATAAGTTTTTCCCATTTTATTTAAAAAGATTAGGTATTTATTATTTATAATTATTGGGGGTTTATAAAAATTAGTTTAAAGCAGAATATATAAGTTATGATATATTTTACTTGGTGAATAAAATAAAAAAGGGCAAAATCCCTTTAGAAATTATGAATCATATAATAGATAAATGTAATGAATAACTAACTGTCCAAATAATTGAAAAACATCTCAACAATATGAAAAATTAATCATTACCACTATTAAAAGATAATGTAAATCTTATGAATCCCCACAAGTTAATAACTTCATTTAATGGGTTGTTTGTTGATACCTACGATTGTGTTATATTTGTTTTGAAATTTTCAATTATCTGTAACAGTTATTTTATATTGAAGAATATAGTCATAATAATAGAAACAGTTTAATTTTAATAGTCTAAGATTAAGTTTAATATAACTGCTTTTTGATGATGAATTATAAATTTAATATAACTTCCTCTCCTAAAACCACTTGCTAATGCTCTCCTGTTTTTCCAATTCTCTTCCAAAAATACTTTCAACATATCTTTTAACTAATTCTAAATTTTGTTGCATATAATGGGATAAATTATATTTCTTTGCTAAATCCAATGCTGGCTCTAAATATTTTTTTATCCCCCCTTCATGAATTGTGAATATTAGCTTCCCTTTGCACTTTGGACATACCCCATTCAAGGGGGTTCTTCTAACTATTTCATTGCATGCAACACATCTAAATTCTTGCATAGAAAATTTCCTAAGATTACCCCTCATATCTCTTATAAAATGCCTGTCAATAATAAGTCTGGCAGTATCGGATGTATCAACAGCGCGCAATTTTTCAACTAACTCCATTTCATGTTTAACTTTATCCTTCATAGTTAACAATTTTTTATAGGAAGAACATAAAACACCCTCATTAAAATTTTCTGTGCTATGTGTAAAACCAGCATTAATAAAAGGGTTCTCTCCTCTTCTTAGTATGTCCCTTACAGTATTAACTTTTACTTCTGAAGAATGTTTTCCTTTCTCCGCTGCTCTATAAAGTTCAAGAGGATATTCTCTTAAAAATTCAAAATCAAGAATCTGATCATCCACTTCTCCAGCATCTATTTTTGCATTTAAAACTAATGGGGCATCCTGGGTTCCTCCTCTGTGGCTTGGCAAAAATGCCCTTGAAAAATTTAAAAGAACATCTCCCAAAAGCATTATGGAAAATTCGTCTCCATCGCAGTCACGTCTCACAGCCGCATGCATATAAGGACTTGCAAATAAACCTTGGGTGTTTGAAAAACCTATAAATCTGCATATAACACCCGCGCAATTATGAGGAGCCATGCACACCCCCAATTGTCCTATTAAATCTTCTTTTTTCTCTATATTATATAATTTTTTTATTCCATAAAATTTTTCCAATTCTTCATCAACAAATTTTGAAACTTTTAAAAAAACATCATCTGCTTTCTCATCAAGAGAATCAAAAGAACTTGGAAGCAGTATATCGTGGGGCATGAGTTCCAAAATTTGATTTTCATTTTTTAATTCTTCTCCAAAAATATCTTCTGTATATCCTAATTCTTTTAATTTTTCAATTCCAACATATATCTCCTTAGGTTTAAAAGAAATTAATGGCAGTTCTGTGGCATCAAATCTTATTGTCCCATCTTTATTGACCTGCAAATCATATTTTGCTCTCAGCATTCCCTTTGAAAGATTTTCTGTTGCATGATTTGCAGAGGAAGTTCCTCTTACTCCCTTAATAAGCAGCGGAATTTCTTCTTTTGTTAAACCAAGTTTTTTAACTGCTTCATCATAATAATGTTTTATATCGAGAGACTGATTAGAATATTGAACCCCCTCTTTGCTTGAACTTTTACCGCTTTTATCAAAGAATTTTTCTTTTGATTCAGAAAAATAATACATCTTTTTTGATTTTTTATTGCAGTTCTCACAAACAGTATAAATCGTTTCTTTTTTACAAAATTCACAATAATAAAGAGGAAAACTGCTCCAAACTTTTCCTTCAATGCATGCAGCCTGAATGCTTCTTAATCTCCCCCCTTCTTTTCCAACTGGAAATAAAACATTTGGGCTTCCAATCAATTTTCTGAGCTTTGCTTTTTCTGGCCTTCCCATACGAGCCCCTATAAATTCTCCGGCTTTATCCTTTATTTCATATTTAGAAAAAGAGTTTATATTTTCTAAAATAGATTTTTCTTTATCAAATGTTCCTTTGTTAAAAATTTCTTTTATATCTTCTTTTACATCTACTTGTTTATTTAATATTTCAATGTCAATTCCAATATTTATGAAGAGGGCTTTGCTATTTTCTTCATTTATAACAACATTTTCCAAGGTAACTTGATGTTCAATGCCCAATAATTCAAGAGTTCTTTTTCCAAGTCTAAATTTCTCTCTGTCTGATTTGTTAAAAGGAAGTATTATTTTTTTATCAAATTTAGAATTTTCAAGCCAAATTATTAAATCCATAAACCCCTCATTTGAAATCTGAGTCCAATAGAAAATATACTTTGGATGCAATGGAATTTTATATTTTTCACTAAATTCAATTGCCTTTTCAAGAGAAACTGAAAAATAATCTATATCTTTAAAATTATTTTCTTTTTCTCTTAAATCAAGCGCCCACCACTCTTCAACATATCCGGGTTTAACCAGATTAGCATTCCTATTAGCTAAATCACTGAATGGAAAGAGAATATCTCCTAAATAAATTATTTCTTCTATATCTGAATAAAGAAGTTTTGCTTCTTCCTTTGAATTTAATTTCTTAACACTTCCATTAAAAAGTTTGACTATAGGTCCATCTATAGAATCACAAACAGTAACTGCACAACCTTTCGTAGGTTTCTCTATTTTTAATTGAGTTCCTATGGCAATAAATTCATCTGTCACTTCCATCGTCGCTGGATGAACTGAAGTTGCACTAAAACCAGAAACTCTCCCTCGCCCATACCTAAATCTAAATCCTCCTGATTTTGAAGGATGCCCAAATATTGGCCTCCCTGCAACTAAATCTTTAATATACGTCGGAGAATCATCTGCTTTTCCCTTGTCTCTCTTCTCATGAATTTTTATATACTCTTCCAAGAAATCAAATCCTGTTGAATTTATTCCATTTTTCTTTGCTGATTTTAAAAGCCTGTATCCCTTTGCTGCTTTTTGAGCGAGTCCCTCGCCTATTACAAGGCAAAAACCACTTCTTAGATAGTTTGTATCTACTCTATTCAAATTTTTGTAATTTGGAACTTCAATTTTTTCAGAAGATTCGCCGGCTATTTGTATAGGAAGATTTTTTGCTAAAAAAAGTGTTTCTTGTTCTGTGGGCATATATTGCAAATTGGCTACTCTTTCATGAAAATGCTCGAGCTCTGTATAAACTCTTTTTATTTCATTTTCTGTTGGGTCATATTTTGCAAAACCAAATGTTTCTCTTAAATAATCAATTAAAATTAAAACAATGCAACTTGCAGTGGTTCCTGCGCTTCTAATTGGTCCTGAAAAACTTGCTTCAATGTAATCTCTTCCATCACGGGTCTTGCGTATTTTTAATCCAGTAAAACCTTCTATTGGACTTGAAACAACTCCAAGAGTAGCATATGCAAATCCAATTCTTATTCCAGCATCCATTGATTCTAATAAATCTTTAAACTTGCAAAATTTCTGCTTTGCAACTTCCTCGGCAATCTTAAAAACAATTGTTGTGTCCATTTTTCCATATTCTTTTTCCAATTCAAGAATTCTCTCTGCAATTTTTGTTTCTTTCATTTGAGGATATAATGTTGAAATAAGCCCAACAACTTTTTCAGCCATGCTCATTGCCAGAGGGATTTCGACTTCATCTGCAGGATCGTATCCCTTAGAACGAGCTTCGTTTGAAATAGAATATACTTTATCCACTTCTTTCTTCAGATTTTCAAAATATGTCTGGGTGTTCATTTTAGTTTGGAATTATTGCAATTTTTTTTATTAAATCGGATTTTTCTTTCTCATTTTTCATTAATTGAAAGTATTTTGGGGAAATTTCACTTAGCTTTTTATAAGAACCATTCATCAAAACTTCTGGATCAACATATCTAAACTTCTTTTTCAATTCTATTCCACTCTCATCGTGAACTATTTTAAATCCTTTTTTTAACAAATTTAAATTTCTTAATATAAATTCATCTTTAGATTCATTTAAAATTTTTAAAATGGGCTGTTCTGTTTTCTTTAAATCCTTTAAATTAATCAAATTTTTTTCCAAAGCCCTTTTTAATGTTCTTGATAAAATATAATATCTACTTCTTGCTTCCTCTCCTCCCCAATGTTCTCTTTGAAGATTCATATACTCTTCTCCAAAAATTGTTGCTATTTTTTCATCCTGAAAGACAATTTGATTTTCTTTCGCAGAAAGATTGTTTAAAATTTTTTCAACTAAATTTTTTCTCTTTTGTATTCCCAACTCCCTCAGACTATAATCTAACCTATCTGCGCATAAACTTGGGGCTTTCCTCTCTAAAAGTTTGAAATTTTTGTAGTTAGAGATGATACTCAAATCAAAACCATGTCTTTTTAAGATTTCGGGAATTTCTGAATTTTTTAAAAATTCTTCATGAATTTTATCTTGATAATCTTCTTTTGCAGGATTTCCAATCACCCAATCAATTACATGGGAAAAGGGGGTGTGGGAAACATCATGTAATAATCCAGCAACTTGCTCTTCCAATCCTGCTCCTATTTTTTTTAAAAAAATCATTACTCCAACTGAATGTTCATATCTTGAAAACCCTTTAATATGATAATATTCGTCGGGCATACCCAATTGAGAAATGTCCTTCAATCTTTGAAGAGAATCAGATTTAATTAAATCAACGAGAACTTCTTGATTTATGATTTCAACCCCATATACTCTATCATCAATTTTCATTTTAATAATTCCTCTTTTACTTTTATCCAATCTTTTACTCGAGTTATATTTTTATGCTGTCCATTTTGGTTCCAAGGAAAATTTCCAAATAATAAAGCTTCCAAGCCCATATTTGCACATTGAATAGCATATTCCAAAGAATCATCTATTAAGAGAGAAATATCTAAATCAAAACAAAGTTCTGCTTTTGATTTTCCCCCATTCTTCCTTTTAGTATAATGGTTATATGAGAAAAAAATATTGGAAAAATTATCTAAAAAAAATTTATTAATAAATCTCTCTGTTTCCTCTTTTATAAAATCCGGTCTAGAAGTTATTATAAATAACTCATGATTTTTTTGTTTTAAAAGATTAATCACTTCAACTGAATCTGGAAGAGGGAGAATTTCTTTAAAGAGAACATTCTCATAAAATTTATTTACTAAGCTAATTGATTCGCTCATTGTTCCGCCAATTGATTTATTAAAAGCATAAAATCTAAAATCTTCTTTTTTCAAATTGGTGCTATAAGTTTGATTACAATACAAAATATAAGCTCCTACAAAATCAACAAGAGTATCATCTATATCTACTCCGATTCTTAATTTCTTATCTTCAATTTTCATTCTTTTTCTCCCCCAGCGTTTTAGTTATATCCAAAACTTTAATCTCGTCCAAAGGAGTTTCTTCAATTATTTTATTCTCCTCTTCCAAAATTGAAGATTTTGTTTGAACTTCGTGTTCTTCCGAAGTTCTTTGGACTTCGCCAGAACTTCCTTGTTCTTCCGAAATTGAAGATTTTGTTTGAATTTCCTGTTCTTCCGAATGTGAAGCATTCGCCAGAATTTCCTGTTCCTCTAAAATTTTATTTTCCTCGTCCAAGTCCTCAAAATCCAGTATCTTAACTTGCCTTGTTTTAAGATTAAACATGGGAACCTTGCAATGGTCTGGAACATTTCCAAATTTTTCTTGATAAGGCGTCATTTCTTCCCAGCAAGAAATAGAAATAACTAATATATTATTATAATAAGTTACTCCGCATTTATGAGTGTGTGCTGAAACAAATATATCTGGGATTTCTCTTATTAAAAGCCCGTCCTTTTCAAGAGGAAAATATTGTGTTGATGAATGGGTTGGAGCTAAATGTCTATTTTTCAAAAGATATTTCATTATTTCTTCTGGGCAATTCATTGCTTTTTTTTGAATAAGAAAGGGAATATTATTTGCATAATAAGGGTAAGAAAAACCATGATATGTTAAAACCACAAAACCAGGAAAATTTGTTTTTGCGCCTATATTTACATAACAAGGATTGGGCGTAATAATTACATTTTCCATTTCATAAAGGGGCCATGCATATTTTTCATCTAAGAGGGGTTGGGGTTCCATTAGTCTTACACAATCATGATTTCCAGGAGAAATTATTATTTTAATATCTTTTCTTATTTTTCCAAGAAGCTCTGCTAAACCCAAAAATTGTTCTTCCAAATCAATTATTTCTAAATCTTTCTCTTGATTGGGATAATTTCCTATTCCAGTAATAACATCTCCTACAAGAAAGAGATATTTTATTTTTTTATATTCTGTATTATTTTGAAAACCTTCATTTAAATAATCAATAAACTTGAGAAAGTTTTGCTTCATAAAACGTTTGCTTCCAAAATGCAAATCCCCTATAAAAAGCACACACTCTTCTTCGCAAGAATTTTTTCTTTCAGGAAGAATTGAATCTGGATAAACTATATCCCCTGCAAAGAATATTTCGCTATTTCCAGAGCCATTAAAACCAATCACAGAATCTAATGCAACATTTTCTGCCTTTTCATATATATCTTTTTTATTTTTATTTATTAAAACTTTAATTTTGCCGGTGGTATCTTCTACTTCAAACAATATATTTTTGTTTTTGGTAACTGCTTTATCAGAAATCATACCGATTATAGATATTCTCTGACGACTTCCATATATTTTATTTATAGAAACAAGATTTTCAAGCTTTGAATGATTCTGCAAAAAACCTCTCATCTCTATAAACCTGTTTCTAAAAGAAGTTACAAAATCCTGCACTTCAATTTTTTTATTGGGCGGAGGAACAGAATAAATAATCTTTACTTCATTTTCTTCATAGCCCCTTTTATCCTTACCTATTCTTTTAGAATCTTCAATTATTTCTTTAAATTCTTCTTTGCCTAAAATTTTTTTTTCTCTTGAAATTTCAATGCTAAGCCCAAGTTTAATTTTCAAATTTTCAAGTTCTTTTTGATTCTCTTTGGGCAATCCATAAAGAAATTCATTTACTTTTTCTTTATTTTCATAAAAAATATTTTTTGTTATTACATTCTGTTTTGTGCAGCTTTTTATTTTTTCTATTATTAATTTCACTGATTCTGTGTCTGTAGTTTCATTAAATAAATTTAAAACTTCTTTATCTACCAATAAGCCTTTTTCTAAACAAAACTTCAAAATTTGCTTTGTATCCATTTTAAATATAATTTAGAGAGTGTTCTATTATTTCTTTTGCTTTTTTTATAATTTCTTTAGAAATTGCTATCCTAATCTCTTTCATTCTTCCCCCGCGTCCTTTTGAAATCACCCGAACATTAATTATTCCGAGCATATCAAATTCCTGAATTATGTCTCCCACTCTCCTTTGAGTTAAAACTTCAAGTTTATTTTTAAGACAAAGCTCCTGATAAAAATTATAAACTTCTCCTGTAAAAACAGGGTTATTCTCTTTCTGATTTTCTAATAAATATATTATTGCCCATAAAACAATTTGAAACTGTTTTGGTTCTGACTTAATTACATCTAATATTTTATCTTTTTCTATATTTTCATTTGCTTCATCTATATATTTTAATGATATTTTCTTTGAATTATCCCTTTCTGCAAGTTCTCCTGCTACTCTAAGTAAATCCAATGCTCTCCTGGCATCTCCGTGCTCTTTTGCAGCAAACGCGGCACATTTAGATATAACCCCTTCCTGCAAAACCCCTTCCTTAAAAGCCATGCCTGCTCTTTGATTCAGAATATCTTGAATTTGCAACGCATCATATGGCGGGAAGACTATTTCTTCTTCTGAAAGAGAACTTCTTACTCTTGGATCCAATTCATCCAAAAAAGTAAGATTATTGCTTATTCCAACTATACAAAGCTGGGATTTTGAAAGTTCTGAATTCAACCTTGTTAAATTATATAAAAAGTCATTTGAAATTTTTTTAACGGTTTGATCTATTTCGTCTAAAATCAAAACTATAAGATTTTTTTCAGAATCTATTATTTCTATAAACTTGCTATAAACTGCTTGGGTGGGCAAACCCGTTTGAGGAACGCTTCCTCCTAAAAGTTTTATTAATTCAGCTAAAATTCTATATTCTGTGTCAGACACCTTTTTCATCTTACAATTTAAATATTCTATTTTCAAATTAAAATCCGAATCTTTCTTCACCCTTTTGTATAATTCTTCTTGGACGTATTGCATGGCCAATGTTTTGCCTGTTCCGGTTTTTCCGTAAAGAAATAAATTACTTGTTTTTTCTCCTCTTAAAACCGGGGCAAGAATTGAAGCTATCTGCTTTATTTGCTCTTCTCTATGAGGAATTTCGCTTGGAGAATAATTCGCTTGCAGGATGGATTTATTTTTAAATACACCGTTCTTATCAAAAGTATCAAAAATTTTATCTATTTCTAATTTCATTTTTTCTTTGAATTCTTAATTTTATTTTTTATTTATACTCACACGTTCATTTCCGATGGAAATATTAAATTTAAGAGCCCCACCGATGAAAAGAAAGAGAGGATTATATAAAAGATTATAACCACTAAGAAAGAGATACACCTTTATTTCTTATGGAAACCCTTTTTTTGAATCAAATTTTTTGAACCAAATAAATCTTATTAGAATTTGATTATTCATTCATTTATAACTTCATTCTGATTTAATTTGATTATTCATTCATTTATAACTTCATTCTGATTTAATTTGATTATTCATTCATTTATAACTTCATTCTGATTTAATTTGATTATTCATTCATTTATAACTTCATTCTGATTTAATTTGATTATTCAATTTAATAAGAAAATATAACAAAAAAAATTATATTCAATTTATAATTAGATATATAATCTAATTGGGCATTGTTTGTGCTTCTATCCATAATTTTATCCATAATGCTGTTTGTAAATTTGAGCATAAATAATCCGATGCAACATGTATAACAGAATATGTATAATAGGATATGTATAATAGGATATGTATAATATATAATATATAATTTTATAATATAAATAAAAATAATAAAAAGTTATAAATTTATTTATAAATCTTTCCATAAGAAACCAAGGGGGGAGGGGGCTTAATATTTATTAAAAATCTAAAAAATAAGCGAGTCTTTTTTAGTTAATTTAAGAATTAAATTTGATAATTTTATCCTTAAGACTGTTTTTAGGAGAATTTAGTCCTTTTTGTGTCTAAACTGGCATTTAAACATCTATATATTTTTACAGAAAAGTTTATAAATTATTTATTTTTATCTCTAATATGCAAAGCGAGAAAAATCCTTTCAATGTTCTTGTTGGAAAGATGATTGTAACAAAAGAAGGTAAGAGATTGGGTTTTGTTAAAGATGTAACTTTTGAAACAAGATCCGGCGAATTAATTGGTATTGTTATAAGAGATCCCACTCCCTATACAAGAAATTTGAATTTAGAAAAGACTTCCTCAGGAGAATTTTTGATTCCCTACAGCTCTATAATTGCTATAGGTGATTTTATGATTGTTTCTGAAGAAGATTTGATATAAATTTATAATAAAATAATTTATTTGAATATTCACCTATTTATTAATGGTTGTTGGGTTTCTTTATTTAAAAACAGCAATTAATATTCTTTCATAACCCCACACGAGGCTGGATATATATCCCAATCTCACACAAACTTCCTTCACACCATATCTACTTAGCTTTATGAAGTTATCCGTCGATAAGCAAGAATCAATAAAAAATTCATTCCGTCGCTGAGCCTCAGAAAGCTAAGCTCTTACTCTACACCCAAATATTTAAAAATAAAACTTTAATCATTCTTCTATGAGATTAATAGGATTTAATTTTACAAAAATGAATCTGGAAAAAAAATCTGATAATTTAAAAGATTTAAAAGTAACAACTGGGATTGATATTTCAGATGTACAAGAAGCAAAGTCTGATTTTTTTAAGTCTCCCGACGAATTAATTGCAGTAAAATTTGAATATAATGTGAATTATGAAAAAGACGTTGCTGCTTTGAAGTTTTATGGAAGTTTAATTGTTTCAGTTGAATCAAAGATAGCTAAGGAGATTTTGAAGCAATGGAAAAATAAAAAGATTCCAGAAGAATTCAGATTGAATATATTTAACCTTATTCTTAAAAAATCCAGTTTAAAGGCCCTCCAATTTGAAGAAGAATTTAATTTACCCCCCCATATTCCCTTGCCTTCTTTTAGACCGCAAGAAAAGAAGAAATAATCTTCTTCAAAATGATTATCTTCTCATTCAGATTAAGTTAATTTTAAAAAAGCGATACTATTTTATAATCTATGTATATATCAAAAGAGAAGAAAGAGAAGATTTCCGAGCAAATTTTAGCTTATTTATATTCTACAAATCCAAAACCCCTTTTTACATCCCATATTGCCAAAGAACTTGCAAGAGATGAAGAATTTGTCAAAAAGCTCTTAATCGACTTAAAAAAGAAGGAATTTGTGATTGAAATAACAAAAAACCCCAAAGGCAAAGAATATGCAAGAAGAAGCAGGTGGAAACTAAGTGAGAAAGTGTATATTCTTTACAAGCAAAAACAGTTTTAAATTAATCATATTTAGATATTAATACAAATTAAATATATTTTTGATAATCTTAATCTTTTTATAGTCCAAGTTATTGAAAAGGTTATGGGGCAGATAAAAGAGGCTTTTTACAAAGTAAAGCAGGATATAGAATTTTTAAAGAAAGAAATTGCTGTTTTAAATAAAGATATTTTAGAAACAAGAAAAAGCCTTATAGAAGTTTGTGAAATATTAAAGGAATATTCAAGCGAAATTAAAGAAAGGGCAGAAAGAGATTTAAGTGGAGAAGTTCCAACACATCCAAATGTATATTCCACAACCCTGACATATAATCCAACACATAATCACACCCAAAACCCGCTAAATACTCAAAATTTAGGTATTTCCATCGGAAATGGGGGGGTTCCAACAGACAGACAGACAGACAGACAGACAGACCAACAGACAAATAAAAGTTCGTACAATAAGAAGAATAACCTTCCAGAAAACTCAATAGATAGCGCTTTACAAATTTTAGAATCTCTCGACAATTTAAAAAAAGAGCTTAGGTTAAAATTTAAACGTCTTACAGAGCAAGAATTATTGGTCTTTTCAACACTGTATCAATCTTCCGAAGAAGAAGGGCATACGAATTATAAGACCCTTTCTGAAAAGCTAAAACTCACTGAAAGCTCCATCCGAGATTATATTGGGCGTTTAATAAAGAAAGGAATTCCTATAGAGAAAGTTAAGATAAACAACAAAACGATTTGTCTTTCTATTTCTCCGAACTTAAAAAAGATAGCATCCCTTTCCACCATCCTACAACTTAGAAGTCTCTAACTATACTTATTCGGTTAAGCGGGAGAATTGTATCTCTTCTATTATTTCCCTTATTTTAACCTTCACTTTGGGGTTTCATCCTCTTCTTTTCTCTTTTTCAAGGCTTATTATTTCTCTTTTTTACCCTCTATTTTTCCCATTTACACTTCTTTTTTGCTATTTTTTAAATTAAGCCTCACTTTAAGCGGGAAGTCTATCATTTTCTGTTCATTTTTATACTAATTTTTGTTTTGTTAACTCTCACTTTCCGTTTTTTCGAGCCTTTTTACCCCATTTTTAATCATTTTTTCTGGTTTTTTAATACTTCAACCTTCACTTTCTGCCTTTTGAGCATCCTCTCCTTAATTTCATCGGGTATAAACACTCTTTTTTTCCCATTTTTCTCAATGCTCTCCTCTATGAGGTTCTCGCTTTTTGATCTTATTGTATTTATTTGTCCCCTTATTGTACTCTTTTCTTTTCCAAGTATGGCTGAAAGATCATCATATCCTAATTTCATATCTGAATTTAAAAGAATCCAAAGGATTGCTCTTTCGGTCACAGAAAATTGGTCTAAATTCGGTGTTTGAACAGCTGTTTGAACAGCTGTTTGAACAGCATAAACAGCTGTTTGTTTATTAAACAGCTGTTTGCTTGTTTTAAACAGCTGTTTAGGTTTCAAATCATTCATCAAAGAAAGGATATTTTTTAATCCATCAATCTCTTCTTTTATAGACGACAAATCTTCTTTTAATGTTCCTATCTCTTTTTTTTGTAAATTTTTTTCAGAATCCAAGTGTTTTATCCAACCAGTTAAAGAGCTTATATCTTTTTTAACAAATTCAAAACCCTTTTTTGTGTCCTCTTTTATCTTTTCACCTTCTTTTTTCCAGGAAAACCATCCAAACATAGATTATCTTATAAAATATAGTTTAAAAATGTTTTGTTTTTCATCGGAGAAAAATTATTTTTCTTTTTTTTTCAGAGCATAAGATGAAGAAAAAAGAAGGCAAAAACACCCCAACAAACAGCTGTTTGTTTAAAAAATCACTGGCAAACAGGCTGTTTAAACAGCCTTGAACAGCTGTTTGTGAATAAAACTCCAATTTAAACAGCACTCAAACCCCCTTAAACAGCTGTTTGAGTAAAGCATCAAATATATATTTTTCCGTCGACAAAAACAAACAAACAGCTGTTTAAAGCAGAGTTTTATATTTTCTTTCTCTTCCCAGCACATAATTTAGTAAATGCGTTGAATATATTCAAAAGAACAAAGCTAACCTAAGTGCACAAAGTCGGGGAAAGAATAAATTAATGAATTTTTGCTGTCAAAATAAGATATGCTTTGCTCAATATAAATCTTTAAATATATATGAAAAATAAATTTTTTATGATATATGGTTTAGGATATGTTGTTGGAGAGAAGGGAGAAAAGTATTGGAAAGACAATTTAGAATTTGATAAGCTAACTCCCTTGCAAATCTCTGAAAAAGAGATGGATTCTCTTAGAAAAGATTTTTATGATCATCACCATGAAAATT
>Ga0265292_1001432_pt1 | contig 20996 bp, 20 predicted proteins | sample Munlanlewell296A_FD_189080 | JGI IMG/M metagenome (GOLD analysis project Ga0265292, IMG submission 189080) | Leachate microbial communities from a municipal landfill in Southern Ontario, Canada - Leachate well 296A | ecosystem: Engineered > Solid waste > Landfill > Unclassified | place: Canada... | reverse complement strand
CGTTCATCGAACTGACGGCTCGGTTCGACGAAGAATCGAACATCTATTGGGCGGAAGAGTTACGAAACGCTAAAGTGAAAGTGCTCTTTACAATTCCAAATCTGAAAGTCCATGCAAAACTCTTGTTGATTACCCGTAGCGAGGGAAGCGTAAAACGCCGGTATGGATACCTCAGCACGGGAAATTTTAATGAACGAACCGCAGCGATGTATACCGATCATGGATTATTCACTTCGGACGTTCGCCTGACGAATGAAATCTATGAAGTATTCCGGTATCTGAATAAAAAGACCAATTCGGTAAAATCCCGCCATCTGCTGGTTGCTCCGTTCACACTCCGTTCTAAGCTGATAGAATGTATTACTCAAGAGATTGTTCATGCCAAACACGGCAAACCGGCATCCATCATCCTGAAAGTGAATTCACTTGAGGATCGGGAGATGATCAACAAACTCTACGAAGCAAGTTCGGCTGGAGTGAAGGTATCCGTCATTTCACGCGGAATTTGTTGTCTGATTCCCGGTGAAAAATCATACAGCAAGAATATTTCCGTCATCAGCATTGTCGGACGATATCTGGAACACGCGCGGGTGTATCTTTTTCATAATGAAGGGAATGAAATCTTGTATCTATCGTCTGCTGATTGGATGATGCGGAATCTGAACCGACGAATTGAAGCGGCCTTTCCGATCTACGATCAGACAATCAAAAAAGAGGTGAAGGATATTCTCAATTTACAGCTGATGGATACGGTAAAAGCGCGGATTATTGACAAACACTTTAAGAATACTTACAAAAAAGCGGACAATCAAAAACCGGTTGAATCACAGTTGGAGATCTATCATTACCTTGAACTAAAAGCCTCACCGTAACATCATCGAAAAAACCTCATACCCTTCCGCGCTATTTATTGAGTCTGCAACAATCACACCCAACCGCACTCTCCCGTCTGTCAACAGATCCAACCGCATATATCCTTTCTTCCGTGACGCGAGAATTGTTTCGTCGGCGTAAGTGAGCGCCTCATCGTGTTTGGCAATTCCGTTCCCGCTGACAAGATAATAATGACTCGCCATTTTTTGTATTATTTGAAGCGTATGCTCATGACCGGCGGCATAGGCAATCGGATTATGAAGAGATAGTACGCTGTCGATCGCTGTTGTCATAACACGATTCCGTCTGCCGGAAAGATCCTGATCGGAAATTCCCCACAAACGTGAGAGCGGATATAATGAACCAAGTCCGGGCAGCGGTATCCAGAGCCAACTGTTCAGTTTTCGGAGCGGGAAAAGATGATCCTTCCAACCGAAAAATCCGCCGTGCTCGCCGTGTGTTTTCAATGGATGATGTGCTGTCACTATCACCGCACGGTCTCCCGCACTTCCCAGCACCGCCGAAAGAGAATCCAACCAACGGCGTTGCGTCTGCGCTTCAGAGGTGTCGCCGGGATAGAGCGGCTTGTCATACGCATGCAGCCACCATTGTGTATCTATCGCAATAATCCGGAGATACGTTTCGATATCTACGACATATGGACCTGGTGTTCCGTTGTGCGGCAGAAGTGAGACATTGGATAGATTTTTCGATCGCAGATATTCCCCTTCACGCAGAATCGCCTTATATCCATTTTGACCCTGATATTCCCAATCGTGATTTCCTGGTATGAAGATTGTCTGTGCCCCGCTTGTCGTACCAATGGCAATCTGCTCGTCAATTCGGCGTTCCATCTCTTTTCTGTCTGGACTATCAGAAGATGGAAGTCCTTTCGCATAAATATTATCCCCGAGAAAAATGATCGTCTTCTTTTCCGACTGCTCGGATACCGTACGGGTTAGAATACGAAATACCGCCTCGCGAACATCGACGGCTGGCTGACCAGCATCGCCGATGAGAAATACTGAATGTCGGATGGAATCTTCAGAAACGATAGGAACCGAAACCACTGTTGCCGGACGGATATACACTTCACCAATGCCGCAACCGGACATTTCAAAAATAAAGATGAGTATACAGAAGGAAAAAATATTTTTCATCGTAAAGAAATTAATGTTGGAAGGTAGCATGTGATCGTTGATTTTTTTTTCTCGATTACCGACATCCGCAATTCATGAAATGGAAGAATTGATGTTCTGTGCAAAAATGGAGTTATATGTTACTTGCATCATGTGTTACAAATGGGTGGCAAATTCTTTAATGCGCTGTTTTGAAAATCCGAAATACTTCAACAGTGTTCCGACGATTCGTTCGGATGCTTTGCCGTCGCCGTACAGATGTATTGCTGTTGCCTTAGAACGGTACACTTTCCCCGTTCCCAACAGCCGGTGTGCAGCAGAAACAATGTTCTTCGTCTCCGTTCCAACCAGTTTTACTGTGCCGTATTTTATCGCCTCAAGTCGTTCGGTCACATTCCGCAGGAGCAGCACCGGTTTACCCAACGCCGACGCTTCTTCCTGAAGTCCGCCGGAATCGGTGATGACAGCATACGATTTGGCGATCAAGTGAATAAAATCGGGATAATTCAGCGGTTCCATCAAAATGATGTTCGGAAGATCATGCAACATACCGAACACCGTTTCGCGGACAGCCGGGTTCAAATGGACGGGGAACACAAAATTGATCTCGGGATGCAAAACAGAGATTTCCTTTAGTGCCGAACAAATTCTCAACATCGGTTCACCCAGATTTTCCTTCCGGTGAGTTGTAACCGTCACAATCTTTTTATTCTGACCAATTACCTCATTCAGAGGACCGGTCCTGAATTGATATATCGGCTGTATCGTTTTCAGCAGTGCATCGATGACGGTATTGCCGGAACAGACGATCGATCGCTTTGAGATTCCTTCTTTTAACAACGCTTTTGTCGCGGTGGGAGTCGATGAAAAATGAAGATCAGCTACATGTGTGGTTAATCTCCGGTATGTTTCTTCGGGGAACGGTTGCATTTTATCGTTCGTGCGTAAGCCTGCCTCCACGTGAGCAATCGGTATCTTTCGATGGAATGCCGCAAGACTTGCCGCAAACGTTGTGGCCGTGTCTCCTTGCACAATCACCATATCCGGCTGTTCCATCGCCAACACGTAATCGAGCTTTTCGAGAATATTAACTGCAAGTGTCGAAGGCGTTTGGCGGAGCCCCATAACGTTTAAGTCGTACTTTGGTGCGATGGAAAAGACCGACAAAACGTCATCCAGCAATTCGCGATGTTGTGCGGTAGTAATTATACAAAGGGAAAAAAACCGGTCATGTTTCTGTAGTTCTTGGATCACCGGAGCAAGTTTAATGGCATCGGGGCGGGTAGCAAAGATAACGGCGATTTTTTTTCTGGCGATTTCCATGAGGTAACCAAGATAAAAATAAAAGTGAAAAGAATCCGTCTATTTTTTATATTGGATCATTAAAGGAAGGTAAAGTATGCGTGTAATTATCCAATCGAACTACGATCTGGTCAGCAAATGGACCGCCACATTCATTGTGAAGCGGATCCGTGAATTTAAAGCTACGACAAACAGTCCGTTTGTTCTCGGCCTGCCGACCGGATCATCCCCAATCGGGACCTATAAAGAACTCGTTGCTATGCACAAAGCCGGTCTCGTATCATTTAAAAACGTTGTAACATTCAACATGGACGAATATGTCGGGCTGCCTATGGATCACCCGGAAAGTTACCATTCCTTCATGTGGAATAATTTTTTCAAACAAATCGATATTCAGGAAAAGCATGTGCATATCCTGGATGGAAATGCGAAGGATCTTGAAAAAGAGTGTGAGGAATATGAAAAAAAGATAAAACGGCACGGCGGCATTCAACTTTTCCTCGGCGGTATTGGACCCGACGGTCATATTGCCTTCAATGAACCGGGTTCTTCTCTTGCCTCACGGACACGCATTAAAACGCTGACGTACGATACCGTGGTAGCAAACTCCCGGTTCTTCAACAATGATATTGCCAAAGTCCCAAAAACTGCTTTAACAGTCGGGGTTGGTACAATTCTGGACGCACGTGAGATTCTGCTGATTATTTCAGGTCACGCCAAAGCCCGTGCATTGTCCCATGTCGTGGAGGCAGGTGTGAATCACATGTGGACGGTGAGCGCTTTACAATTGCACCCAAAAGGAATTATTGTTTGCGATGACGATTCCACGCATGAATTAAAGGTAGGAACGGTAAAATATTTTAAGGATATCGAAGCGATAAACCTTGATCATGCATCATTGTTGAAATAATTCGCTATTTTTTCGATTGCTGTTCTTCCATTATCAACCGCCTCAGGTTCTCAATATCACGTTGAACTGAGGCGGTTTTCGTTTTGTCATTTTCTATCGCAACATACGCTTCCAATTCCGGAAGAGCCTCAGAAAACCGCTGCAAATAAAATAACGTCAATCCCTTGTTCAGTCTGGCGGGAGCAAACCGGGGATTAATTGACAACGCTCTATTAAAGTAAACAATGGCACTGTCCCACTGCTGCTGTCGTACGAAAAGTGTTCCTATAGAAAAAATGGAATTCGCTTCGATTGGATTCATTGCGTTGGCACGCACATACATCCGTTGTGCTACTGAATACTTCCCGACTGCTGCATACACATTCCCTAAACTATTATACACCGCATGTGATTCTTTAATGGAAAGCGATGTTTGAAATGCTGTAGCCGCATCGTTGTACCGTTTTGCGTCGAAGTATGTCGAGCCGATATTATAATATTCCGTCGAAAAATCATCGTTCAGGGAATAATTCAGGATCGTTGCACCCATTACTGCTGCTGCAATTACGGCTGCGCCTTTTACTAAGGCACCTTGCTTTTTCTGGCGTATGGCGTTCCACAACCACTCCACTCCTCCTCCGGAAAAGACAATAAAGAACGGCAGGGCGGAAAGTCGATAACGGTCGGTGATAAAAAATAATACAACACCGGCCACCTGCATCCATAGAAAACCGTGCAATAAAAAAAGCTCTTTCCATCTTGGCAGCGTCACAACCATCCCGAGCATCGATAATGGCATCACAATAAGAAAAACAGGAAGATACGCAAGCAACGAACTGATATGGTTTGCCATAAAATCATATCCGTAACCAAGCTGTCCGATCTCTTTATAGTGGAAAAACAGAATGAACTTTCGAAAGAGTAAAACAACAAATGACCCCGGCTGTTCGACGACATAGGATGTTGCTTTTTCCATCCAATACGATGACGTTTCGGAGGGAGAAAATGCTTTTCCATACTGATGCTCAAGGTACCCGCTGCCGTTCGGGTCGTGTACCAAATTGAACTGTTCTGGATTATAGTATACCCCAACCGCCTGCGCATTATTTCCGATATAAAAATTTAATCCCCCGTTCGATGTCACCGGTATGAACTCACCAGAGAGAACAAAATTTCTGATCGTGACCGGCGCAACCGCCACTGTGATTCCAAGAAGCACCGCTGCAGAATATCGTACTGCCTGCTGTCCAGACAGCGAAGAAAAATAGAAAAGGAAGAGTATTAACGGGAGAACCATCAGCGCATCGGTCGGGCGGCAAAGGATCGCCACCCCCAGAGAGAGTCCGCAAAACAAAAAATCGAACAACTTGAGCGACGCGCGTGCACGAAGTGCGAGATACATGGAGAGTGTGACAAAAAAGACCTTCACAGTTTCTACCAACAACAGGTTGACGAAAAAAACCAACGGACCGTATACCGCTGTAAGGCATCCTGCAATAACCGCAGCCTTCCGGGAAAAGAGTTTCGATGTTATCAAATAGACCATTACCGCGGTCCCGCTCCCCAGCAGCATTTGTGCTATTCTTACGACTGCCAGATCCACTCCAAAGAGAGAATAGAGCAGTGCAAGAAAATAAGGATAGAACGGCGTCATAAAAAATGGTTGCGTGCCAATCCAATCTCCTGTTGCCACCATACTTTTTGCCATGTCATTGTACGTCGCAGAATCCATCCACACCGACGACCAAAAAATGGAACGAGAAAAATCATACATCACCACCCCGCGCACAATTAGCGCCAGTACGGCAATACTAAGTATTGGACCGTATGCAATTCTAGGCTTCAGAGTTCCTTGTTTTTTCGATTTTTCCTTCTGCTTCGACATGGAAAAATATACAAAAATATTCATTTCCTTCGCTCATTAATTATTTTACCCGCGCGCTTGTTCTCCAGCCGATCATTTTCTACCTTCGGTATAATATGGCAGAGGTATTCGACATAGGGTTGGCGTGGGATTGGGAATTCGACAGAGATTTCATTTACGGATTGGAGAACGAATGTATTGCCTTCGGCCTCTCCACTTTTCGTATCGAACCTCAAAATGTTGAAGCTGTCACCCGGTTGGTACGTGCAAAAAAAATCCAATTTCGTACGTATTTGGACAGGGCGTCCGATTCCGATGAGAATTTTATTCCGTTGGCGAAGAGCATCGCCAGAAGTAAAACAATCGTCTTCAATGAATATGCGAAAGTTGAATATGCGAAGGACAAGGCAAATATGCACCTTGCCTTAATGGGAGAAGGAATTCATGTACCATATACGATCATCATTTCTCCGTATAATAAAAATGCAGAAGTAGAACTCAGTCTGACCGAACTCGCCCATCTCGGGCGTCCATTCATCATTAAACCGGCAAATACAACGGGGGGCGGTCTTGGTGTTGTAGTGGGTGCCGAAACGTTGAAAGAAATCATCGAAACACGTCAGCATCATAAGAATGATAAATATCTTCTGCAGGAAACGGTCATCCCGGCAGAATTCAACGAATCAATCGCATGGTTTCGTGCTTTTTATGCATTTGGCAAGACAATGATTTGTTGGTGGGATCATCGAACACATGTCTACCGTGAACTCACGAAACCGGAGGAGCGCAAGTACAAATTGAGTAAACTCCATTCGATGATGCTGACGATCCATCATATCTGCAGGCTGGAATTCTTCTCCTCCGAGATTACGCTGACCGGAGAGGGGAAATTTATTGCTGTCGATTATGTCAACGAAATATGCGATATGCGATTACAATCCCTGCATTATGACGGTGTTCCAGACACTGCGGTTATCAAAATTCAGAGGCAATTTGCGCGGTATGCTCGAGCACAAATAAAAAAGTCGGCTTGACTTTTCAACGCGCTATTGATACATTCTATAAGATTTCATCAACCTATAGAATATTCTCCGGAGGAATCATGGTTCGCGTATCTTCGTTTCGACTGTTCATTCTCGCTGCATTGTTATCAGCAGCATACATCGGATGCGGGGGCTCTGAAGAGGTAGTTGCAGAAGATGAATTGGTAACCGATACCGGCATTACTGAAGAGACACCGCCAGAAGAGACACCTGTACAGGAAGAGACACCAGCGGAAGAACAACCCGCGGAGCAGCAACCTGCTATAGAACAGCCTGCGCAACAACAGCCGGCACCGCAGGAAGGTCCAACCAAAGAACAACTGCAAGGGGAATTGGATGCCATCAAAACTGAGAACATGCAGTTAAAAGATGATAACACTACGCTTCAACAATCTAATCGGGATCTTACCACAAAAGTATCGGATCTTGAAGCAGCCAACGCTGCATTGGCCTCTACACCCAAAAAAGCAGAACCATCAAAAATCTCCCGACGTGCTGCTGCACCCGGCGCCTCATCGGCGGACGAGATTCAAGCATACGAAGGAGCCGTCGCCAAAACAAGAAGCAGAAATTATCGCGATGCCATCGGTGATTTACAGATGCTTCTGAGCAGCGGAATAAAGGATGATTATGCCGACAATTGCCATTATTGGATTGGCGAAAGCAGTTTCCATTTGAAAGAATATTCACAGGCAATTCAACATTTTCAACAAGTACAAGGCTATAGATTTTCTGAAAAGAATGATGACGCTCAATTGATGATCGCTCGTAGTTATGAATTACTCGGGGATCGTTCAAAAGCACGTTCGGAATATCAAAAACTCGTCGACCAATATCCCACTAGTGAATATGTGAGACGGGCGCGAACCAAATTGAAATAATATACGGAAAACAAAAAAAATCCCCCGTCACCAACGGGGGATTTTTTTTATCCTTAAAAACATTGTTACTGTTCAAACAAAAACTTTTCGCAAATTGTCACATCCTCTTCGCTGCCAACAAACATCGGTGTTTTCTGATGTAGTTTTGTCGGAACAGCGTCTAGAATCCGTTGTTTTCCGTCAATTGCCCGTCCTCCCGCCTGTTCAAGAATGAATGCAATTGGATTTCCTTCATACATAAGGCGTAGTTTACCATTAGGATTACGTGAATCACCAGGATAACAGAAGATACCGCCATACAGTAGCGTCCGGTGAACATCGGCCACAAGAGATCCGATATACCGGGCAGAATATGGACGATTGGTTGCTTTATCCTCCTCCTGCAAGTACTTAATGTATTTCTTCATTCCCGGATCCCACCATTTATAGTTTCCCTCATTAACACTATATATTTTCCCCCGCTTCGGAATTTTGATATTCTCATGAGAAAGAAGAAATTCCCCGATACTTGGATCCAATGTGAATCCGTGAACACCGTCGCCAGTTGTATAGACAAGCATCGTGCTGGAACCGTACACCACATACCCAGCCGCAAGTTGTTTATAGCCAGGCTGGATACAATCTTCAATGGTTCCATCGCCGGATTGTGTGACACGGCGATAGATGGAAAAGATCGTTCCGATGCTGACATTGGCATCGATATTGGACGATCCATCGAGCGGATCGAACAACAAGACATACCGACCTTTCGGATATTCTGTCGGAATTTTGATGATATCTTCGTGTTCTTCCGAACCCATTACACACAAGTGTCCTCCATGATCCATCGCCTTAAAAATAACATCATCGGCAAACACGTCCAGTTTTTTTACCACTTCGCCGTGCACATTCTGTGTTCCGGCAAGACCGATAATGTTTACTAGTCCGGCTTTGTTCACTTCTCGCCAGATGATCTTGATCGCCAGCGTGAGATCGCGAAGCACGTTGGAAAAATGCCCGGTAGCGCCGGGATGAGCCCGCTCCCCTTCTATGATATGACGTTCAAGAGTTACAACTTTCCCTTTAAATGACATGGTACTTGCTCCAAATTTTTTGGAAGTAATATTATTTGAATGAAAGTAGGAAAAATGGGGTGAAGGAGCAAGAAAAGAAACGGTGTGTCAGACCGCTTCCTGCTCCTTATATTGCAGAAGATATAACTTATGATAGATTCCTTTTACCGACAGCAGTTCCTGGTGCGTTCCCATCTCACGAATTTCCCCTTTATGCATCACAACAATCTTGTTTGCGGTTTGAACCGTCGACAATCTGTGTGCGATCACGATTGCAGTGCGGTTGGCCAGAAGTTTTTGAATGGCAGACTGGATCAACAATTCCGTTTCCGTATCCACACTGGATGTTGCTTCGTCCAACACAAGCACTGCAGGATCGAATGCCAATGCACGGGCAAATGAGAGGAGTTGTTTTTGACCGACGGATAATGTCGCGCCCCGTTCCTTTACCTCTTCGTCATACCGATGTGGAAGTGTTTCAATGAATCTGTCCACTCCGACAATTCTGGCAGCTTCCCGGATTTGATCAATCGATATTTTTTCATTTCCGAGGCTGATATTCCCTTTGATATCGCCTGAAAATAGAAACACATCCTGCAGCACTACCGCTATATGTTGACGCAGATCGGAGAGAGCCACTTCACGGATATTCACATCGTCAATCAGAATCTCCCCTTTTTGGATTTCATAAAAACGGGACAGCAGATTGATGATTGTCGTCTTCCCAGCACCGGTATGTCCGACAAACGCCGCTGTTTCACCCGGATTGATCGTGAACGAAACGTCTTTGAGTACCCAGTTCTCATCATTATACGCAAACCACACATTTCTGAATTCAATTTTGCCACTCACAATAGTAAACGATTTTGGTTGTTCCGTCTCAGTAATGAATGATTGATCATCCAGGAGTTTAAAAATGCGTTCGGAAGATGCCATCGCCGTCTGCATGATATTATATTTTTCCGATAGGTCGCGGATGGGACGCCAGAACATTTCGTTGAACTGCAGAAATGCCATTACCGTCCCGATCGTGACTGTCCCCTCCAGCACATTTCCGCCGGCATACCAGATAATCAATCCAACAGATACAGCACCGATCAAATCCACCACCGGATAAAAAATGGCATAGTAAAAGATCGATTTGATGTTCGCTCCGCGATGACCCGCATTATGCTGTTCGAATTCACTGAATGCTTTCGATTCACGATTGAAAATCTGGTCCACAAGCATGCCGGTGATATGCTCCTGCATAAAAGTGTTAATCCGAGCAATGTACAAACGCACTTCCCGGTACGCTTCCCGCGCTTTTTTGCGGAAGAGAAATGTTCCGTAAATCAGAAACGGCAGCACGCTGAGCGACAAGAGCGCAAGTTCGACATTCATAGCGAACATAAACCAGACAATGCCGACGATCATAAACACGTCACTGAACACCATAACGATGCCAGAGGAGAACATTTCGTTCAACACTTCCACATCGTTCGTTACCCGGGTAATCAGCCGGCCGATCGGATTTTTGTCATAGAACCGCATAGAGAGTTTCTGCAGATGTCTGAACAGCTCCATCCGCAGATCGTAAATCGTCTGCTGTCCAATCTTCTGGGTGATATACGCATTATAGTATTGCACAATTCCGCGCAGCATCAACAGCACAAGGAACAGAAGTGTTGTCTCCAGCAGACCTTCTTTGTCCTTATTTGCAATATTCACGTCTACAGCAATCTTTGTAAAGTACGGACGGACAGCTTCCAGACCAGAAACCGCCAGCGACAATAAAATTGCCGACAGCACCTGCCATTTGTACGGACGCAAATATACAACCAGCCGTTTCATTAATTGCGCGTCGTATGCTTTACCAAGAATTTCGTCGTCGTTCATGGATCAAATAATAGAGAAAAGTTAGGTTTTCAAGTAAAAAGAAAAATATTAAAAGTTGGCTGTGATGATTATTTCATTCTTCACGTTGCTGTGCGCACGCAGGCTCCCAGAATTTTCATAAATTCTTCAGCCCCCTGAAGAATTTCATTAAAGTTTTTTACTGACACCATCTTTTTATCCCGAACTATTCTTAACCAATAGTGAGTATCGCGGCTTCTTTCAATGCTCTTAACAGTGTATTGGTAAAGTCCAATCGGGATTCTGCCGCTCTCAACTCTTCACCATTCACTCCTATTGAAGTTCTATAACGTGTCAATTGTCGAGTCGATATTCTTCCAGCAAAACTATTCGGCATATTGTTAACAATCGACAGAACGTTGAGAGCAAAATCATAAGTTCTTGAATCAATATCTACTTTATCATACGGCATACTATCCTCCTATGATAGTGTTTGATCATTTGATCAAAAATATTTTTGACTTTACACTTTAGACTTATGTTGTTATAAGTTTTCCAACTCTTTCTCCAATAATTGCTTTTGATATAAACTGGCATAAATTCCTTTCACTGCCACCAGTTGATCATGTGTTCCTTGTTCTGCAATTTTCCCTTCGTGTAGGACGATTATATGATCGGCATCTTTTACGGTTGAAATGCGGTGTGCGATTATGATACTGGTCCTTCCTTCCATTACTGTCCGCAGACGTTGCAGAATTGTCTCTTCGGTGTAGGTATCAACGGCAGAGAGTGCATCGTCCAGAATCATGATCTTCGGACGACGCAGGATCGCCCTGGCAATGCTCGTGCGCTGTTTTTGTCCGCCGGAGAGTGTAATGCCACGTTCACCGAGCATTGTCTCAAATCGCTGCGGGAAATCGGCGACATCTTTTGCTATTTGCGATACGTCCGCAGCTTCGTGGATCAATTCGCGCTGGGCTTCATCGTCACCATAGCGGATATTTTCCGCGATCGAATCGGAAAAGAGAAATGTCTCCTGCGGAACATAGCCGATATATTTTCGAAGCACTTCGAGAGGGATTTTTTTAATGTCAATGCCATCAATCAACAACGATCCGTCCGTTACGTCGTACAAACGCGGGATCAGGTTTACTAAAGAACTTTTCCCAGCGCCGGTATATCCCACAATGGCCAGGGTGGAACCATTAGGAATTGTAAGAGAAATATTTTGCAGCGTCGGTTTTTGCGCAGTTTCATGCGTAAACGATACGTTGTTGAATTCAATTGTTCCTTCAATAGATTCGATGGAAGCATCCGTCTGCTCCGTATTGCGGATCGTCGGCACCGTATCAAAAATCTTTCCAAGTCTCTTCATAGAAGCGGCTCCCTGCTGCCACATGTTGGTAACCCAGCCAAAAGCGATCATCGGCCAGATAAGAAGCGAAAGGTACGTCATAAACGCGGTCAACGTGCCGATCGTCATTTCTCCGTTGATCACTTTCAGACCGCCCATATAAATAGTTATAATGATAGATAGTCCAACCAGAATAAACATGAGCGGCCACATAATAGACTGTGCCTTGGCCAAAACCAGATTTTTCTTAAAATACTCCCAGCTTGCTTTGCGGAATTGTTCGATTTCGTACTCTTCGCGGACATACGCTTTTACGACGCGTGCACCGGAAAGATTTTCTTGCGCTTTCGTCGTGAGCACCGAATACTGTTCCTGTCGTTCGTTGAACTTTTCGTGAATCACTTTCCCTAAATAATAAACAGCGTACGAAACGAATGGCATCGGGATCAACGCCAATAACGTTAGCTGCCAATCTTTAACGAACATTAGCATCAGGGACATGGAAAGTGTCATCAATGTGTCGGCCGGATACATAATGCCGGGTCCGACGACATTCCGGACAGCGCTGATATCGTTGGTGGCATGTGCCATTAGATCGCCGGTCGGGGTATTCTGGAAATAGGAGAGCGGAAGTTTTTGGATGTGTGATAGAAAATCGTTTCGCAGATCGTATTCAATTTTGCGGGAAACGACAATAATGGTCTGCCGAGTGAAAAAGAGCATCACACCGGCAATAATGGAAAATCCGACAACGAGTCCGGAATACCAGAGAAGATCTGTATGCCCGAGCGACTGTGCTTCGAGACCCCTTTTCAATTCGTCCACCGCTTCGCCGATGAACCATGGCGTTGCCACTGCAAACAGATTGCTGATGATTACCGTGATGAGTCCAAGGTACAATGTCCTCTTATACTTGGAAAGGTACGGCAGTAGTCGTAAGAGTGATTTCATTTAAGGAATGATCGTGTATGCATGACAAACAAATGCATATAAATAGAATACGGATGACTCGGATTGAACGGATCAACTCGGATCATCCGTACACTTGAACTGATGCAACAATCACCTCTGAGCACATTGAAGCAGTTTCAAATAACACGTGCCGATGTAACGCAATTAATCGATAACACTAAATCTGGTGTACGGCTGAAGCACTTTCGGCACGATTACTTTCCCTTCGGGTGTTTGATAATGTTCAATAATTGCCGCAACAATTCTTGGCAGTGCGAGACCAGATCCGTTCAGTGTGTGAACAAATTCCTGTTTGCCTGTCTCTTTTGATTTGAATTTTATGTTCATTCGGCGCGCCTGGAACGCTTCGAAATTACTGCACGATGAGACCTCGAGCCACTTCTGCTGACCTGCAGCCCACACTTCCAGATCATATTTTTTTGTCTGCGTAAAGCCCATATCCCCGGTGCACATCAACAGTACACGGTATGGTAAACCCAAAAGCTGCAGTAATCGTTCCGCATCGGTACGCAGTGATTCCAGCTCATCATACGAAGTTGAGGGGTGGACAAATTTTACCAATTCCACCTTATCGAACTGATGCAGTCTGTTTAGTCCCCGAACATCCTTTCCGTAAGAACCCGCTTCTCTGCGGAAACAGGGTGTATATCCGGCATACTTTATAGGAAGATCTTTCTCTTCAAATGTCTCTTTTCTATGGAAATTCGTCACCGGCACTTCAGCAGTCGGAATCAAATACAGTTCATCCCGAGTAGCGACGTACATCATGTCTTCTTTATCCGGTATCTGTCCTGTTCCGCGGGCACTGTCTTTATTGACGACAATCGGTGCTTGCAACTCTTTGTAGCCATGCTCGGATGCCTGATCCAAAAAGAAATTAATGAGCGCACGCTGTAGCGTTGCGGCTTTACCAACATAGAATGGAAAACCCGCTCCGGAAACTTTCGAGCCGCGGTCAAAATCGATAATGCCGAGCGCCGAAGTAATATCCCAATGCGGTTTCAGCGGAACGTCGGAAACAGGTTTTTCACCCCATTCAAAAATGGATGTATTGTCATCGGGAGTTGTTCCAACCGGAACGGAAGGATGGGGAACATTTGGCACAGTCAGCATCAACTCTTCAAGCTTTTCTTCAACACCTTTTAATTCTTCATCAATCTGCTGAATGCGCATCTTGACACTGTTCATCTCTTCAATCACTGCATCGGCATTTTCGCCCGCTTTTTTCATCTGGCCAACTTTGGCGGAGACGTCGTTTCGTTTCGCTTTTAATCCTTCTCCTTCGCCGATCAGCGTACGCCGTTGATTGTCCAGCGCAAGAATTGCATCGATATTATCCTCTGCCCGTTTCAGCGCGATGCCGTTCTTCACAACTTCAATATTTTCTCGAATGAATTTTAAATCTAACATAGCATTTCCTTATTGCGTCACTTCGACGGTGACAAGTATTCCGGTGGCATTAAGTGATTTATACTGAACTCTTTCGGACGAAAGTACTTTCATCTTCCCGTTCACCGGAAGATACACGTGCTGTTCCATTCCTGTTGTTTGATCTGCCGCACTGTTGGCACAGAGATACCGTTCGAGCATTTTCGCAGGAGCTTTGCCATTGGACGATTCGCCGAAGTTTCCTGCGACAACAATCGGATATTCTTCGATGGATTTCTGGATCGCCAGGATTTCATACACTTGCTTCACGCGTTCGCTCAGATCATCCCCATCCAGATCGGTTGAAGCAAACGCCATTGGTTTCAGTCCCATTTCGAACACACCAAACGATAACGAGCGGCGGGTTCTTCCTTTTCCGGTCGGGAGTATATACGCGTTCGACTGCAGTAGCGGATACATGCAGAACAGCGCATTCCCGGAATCCCATCCCTGAAAGTACCGTGCTTTCGCAAACGTTCCTCGCATATCGAGTCGTTTCAAAAGTTCCTTATACGCATCAAAATCTGGTTTTGATTCCGTTGCACGGATAATTTGCTGCACCGCAACAAGTTCGGCGCCGGTCGATTTTACCCAATCAGAAAACCGTTTCACATCCGTCTTATCTTTTAGTCCATGCTGCGTGTTAATGGACAACATTTTAAACTGGCTCGAAATGGCTTTGGGTGGTTCTGTTCCTGCGACTGTTGTTTTTTCTGAAGGCGCGCACGAGAACGCAAACAATGCCACAATCGCGGCAGAGAAAAGAATAAAAATGTTCTTCATATCAGTTAAGATGGATTCCTGTGATTTCTTCCTGTAGTAATTTTAATCCTTGTATTACGTTCAACGGGTGATATTGCAGTTGGTGTCGTGCTTTCATATTGGTGAATGTTGTCAGCAGCGGCCGCGGGGCAAATTGCTCAATTTCCGATAATCTGACTTTTTTGATTAAAGAAGTATCGTATCCGAAAATTTCTGCGGCGCGAACGGCAAAGTCGTACCGGCTTACCTGTTCCGCGCCAGAAACGTGAAACAGTCCTCGCGCGTCGGTATCCGCACATTGTTTCATGGCAATGGCAAGATCGGCAACATAGGTTGGATTGCTGATCTGATCTTCGGCACACTTAATCGGCGTACCGTCATTCAAACTGTTGATGACCCACAAAGCAAAATTGTTCCGTACATTCACACCGGTTCCATAAACAAGAATCGTGCGGAGAATCACGAAATTAATTCCGCTGGAAATGATCATATTCTCGCCGGCAAGTTTCGTTTTTCCATAATAATTGACCGGATTGACACGGTCATCTTCCGAATAGTTTCCGGTTTTTCCGTCGAAGACATAATCTGTTGACACATGAACAAGTTTGGCGTCGATTCTTTTGCTGACTTCCACTAAGTTTTCCACGGCGGTCACATTCATTTTCCACGCCAATTCCCTCTCCCGTTCGCAAGCATCCACATTGGTCATTGCCGCAGCATTCAGAATTACATCGGGACGATAACTGGAGACAAGGCTTTTGACATCGCCGCGATTAGCGATATCCAACTGAGTATAATCGATCAACACATCCTGTTCGGCGAAAGTTCTGTGGTGGGAAGAATGAAGCACTTCATATTCATCGTCCGAATCAAACAGCCATGCTAGGCGCTGTCCAAGTAATCCGTTGCTACCGCACACCAGTATTCTTTTCATACACTTTCCCTTAACGCCTTCAACTCCCTGTGCTTTTCGGACAACGGAAACTCCGTCGTGTGCGACGCGGCGCGCTGAGCAAACGATGCGGCTTCCTTATAATTTTTCTTTTTCAGAAATGCATACAGCAATGAAGCTCCAAAGATATCGCCGGATCCGAGCGTCGACACAACTTCCAGCTGAGCATCATCTTTTAATTGCATAGTCACTAATTGCTTATGCTGCTCGGTGTACAATGTTGCCCCCTCCGCACCGCGCGTAATAATAAACGCCTGCACCATCAGCGGGATCATTTGTTTCGCAAGCAGTTCATCGTTGAAATGCTCCACTGAAATTTCCGACGCTTCCTGTGCGTTCATCTGTACGCAGTCGGTCATAAAACACCATCGGCGCCAATCTGCCATCGGATTAAACGTGCGTGTGCCGTCCTCATGAACATGCAGCGTTAGACTGTGGATGTCCAGATGGATCGGAGTTTTTTTGCCCCGGATCTCCAAACGGATCTCATCCATCGTATCGACAACGATATCCTTGCCAGAGACCATGTTGATATAGACGCCGTCCACATTCAAAAACCGTTTAATATGACGAAACGGTATTGGCGGCGCAATTGTTAGAGAACGTTCGTTCGGGCTGTCGTCGTAATAATGAACGTAGTTGGATTGACCGGGGAATGAGTAAAGTCCGCTAAGATCGATGTTTTTGTATTGCGAGAGGGCGGCACGAAGTTCTTCAATATCTGTTTCACCTGCGCCACAGACAAGGTAAATAGTGTCTCTGTCCGACGCGAGATTCGCCAACGCGGCAACGGAATGATAAATGCCGCCGAGCCGCTTTTCTTCGATCCCATCGGCGTGATGGAAGACGTCGACGCAAAAATGTCCGATCACGGTCAGCTTCATTTTTTATACACCCTTGCAGGGTCGAAAATGATGTCATTCTTTTCTTTGTATGCATTCCCGCCCTCTACTACTTCGCGGTAAAAACAAGTTCGGTGACCGGTATGACATGCAGCGTCACCGATCTGATGAACACGAAGCAACAGAACATCGGCATCGCAGTCCAGATGAATGGATAGTACTTTTTGAACATTACCCGACTCTTCACCTTTTCGCCAGAGTTTTTTTCTGGACCGACTGTAATATACAGCGCGGTTCGTCCGGACAGTTTCTTCCAGACTCTCACGGTTCATCCATGCCATCATCAGTATCTCTCCCGTCGTTTCATCCTGCGCTATAGCAGGAATAAGTCCGTTGGCATCGTAGTTTACATCATTGAGTAGTTTCATAATTCTCCCAAACTTTCGATATCTCTACAATTACGAATGTCTCATGTCCTCACGAAGATATTTTTTGTTCGTAAATATTCTTTCGCCTGCGCAATTGTGTACTGTCGAAAATGGAAAATCGACGCCGCAAGAACCGCATCGACATCGGCCTGTGCAAATGCTTGATACAAATGATCAAGATTTCCTGCACCGCCGCTCGCAATTACCGGAATGCGGACCGCATCCGTCACCCGCTTCAGCAATTCCACATCATACCCATCCTTCGTACCATCCCTGTCCATACTCGTCAACATAATTTCGCCGGCTCCTAACGATTCACATCGTTGCGCCCATTCGACTGCATCTAACCCTGTCTCCGTTCTTCCTCCGTGGATAAACACTTTCCACCGATCCGCAGCCGTTTTTTTCGCATCAATCGCCACCACAATACACTGCACGCCGAACTTTTCCGCACCTTCTGAGATTACCTTCGGATTATTCACGGCAGCCGTATTGATACTCACTTTATCCGCGCCGCTGCGAAGCATGGTGCGCATATCGTCCGTCGTTCTTATTCCACCCCCGATGGTGAACGGAATGGAGACTTCTTCTGCCGTCATCCGGACCACTTTCAGCATGGTTGCGCGGTTATCGGACGATGCGGTAATATCTAAAAAGATCAGCTCGTCCGCCCCTTCGCCGTCATAAAATTTTGCCTGTTCCACCGGATCGCCGGCATCAACCAGGCCGACAAAATTCGTCCCTTTCACGACTCTGCCGTTATCGACATCCAAACACGGAATAATCCTTTTTGCTAACACGATTGATTATCCAATTGTTGATACACCGTTCCGGTCATCAGATTCTTCTTGTCGGACCGAGATCGTCCATTCCTTGTTCGTTCTCGCGCCATAATGCCTGGCACGAAAAACGATTTTCATATAATGCTTTACCGACAATCACGGAATCCACACCGAACTGTTCCAGTTCCTGCAATTTGATCAGATCCTGATACCCGGAAACACCGCCGGACGCTGTCACTTTCAATCCGGATTTTTTCGCAATTTCTCCGATGGCCTCAAAATTGGGACCGGCCAACATACCATCGCGCGTAATATCCGTGTAGACAATCCGGCAGACGCCAAGTTTTTTCATATTCAGTGCGAGAGAAATCGCTTCAATGCCGGTATTCTCCTGCCAGCCTTTCGTCATCACAACACCGTTCTTCGCATCAATTCCGACGACGATCTTCCGTGCTCCAAAATCTTTTACGCACCGCTCAACCAGTTCCGGATCGTCAATGGCAGAAGTTCCCAGCACCACCCGATAGAGTCCGATATCAAATAATTGTTTTACCTGGTCGTACGTCCGAATTCCTCCGCCGATCTGGATCGGAATATCGACAGCTTTCATCATCCGCCGCAGTACGTCCAAATTTTTCATCGTCCCACCGAATGCACCGTCCAAGTCCACAACATGCAGCGTCTTCGAATTCTCCCCACGCCACAGAATCGCCATCTGCACCGGATCATCGGAATAAATTTTCTCTGTGCCGAGCGCACCTTGCACCAACCGGACGCATCGTCCGTCTTTAATATCAATCGCTGGTAAAATGAGCAACATTATAATCCTGCAAAATTTTTTAATAGTTGAAGCCCGGTTGTTTGACTTTTCTCCGGATGAAACTGAATTCCAAACACATTTTGATCTTGAACAATGGAGGTAAACCGAAAACCGTACTCGGTTTGTGTTAACGTTACATCGTCATCAGGAACGACAAAATATGAATGAACAAAATAGACAAAACTGTTTTCCACAACATCTTTCAGCAGCGGCGACTGCTTCACTTTCTCAATTTGATTCCATCCCATATGCGGAACTTTTACCGTATCCGGAAACTGCTTCACCGAGCCGCGCATTATTCCCAGTCCGTCATACGCTCCCAACTCATAACTTTTAGAAAACAACAACTGCATTCCTAAACAGATACCAAGCAACGGCCGGCCGGATGCGGCGTGATCTAACAACAACGGCTGCAATCCCAGTGCACGGATATTTTCCATCGCCTGCCCGAATGCACCGACACCCGGAAGCACAAGTTTCTCCGCCGACTGTAACTCTGCAGGATCGTCCGAAATAAATGATTGAACGCCGACTTTTTCAAACGCCTTCTGCACAGACCGAAGGTTGTTCAGATGATAATCAACGATGCCGATCACAACGAACCTTTGGTGGAAAGAACACCTTTGACCCTCGGATCAATTTCGCACGCCTGGCGCATTGCGCGGGCGAAAGATTTGAATATGGCCTCTATTTTATGGTGCGTATTCTTGCCGTACAATACTTCAATATGAATATTCGCTTTCAGGTTTTCGGCAAACGACTGGAAGAAATGTTCAACCATTTCTGTGGAAAGATCGCCCACTTTTTTTCGGTTAAAGTCAGCATGAAACACCATTGCCGAACGTCCGCTCAAATCCACAACGCAACGGGCAAGGGTTTCATCCATCGGCACATAGGCAGTTCCATAACGGGTAATCCCTTTTTTTTCTCCCAGTGCCTTCACGAAAGCACCGGCAAGAGCAATACCGACATCTTCCGTTGTATGGTGATCATCCACATGCAGATCGCCTTTACAAGTTACTGTTAGATCGAACAGACCGTGCTTAGCAAAAAGGTCGAGCATATGATCTAAGAATCCGATTCCGGTCGAAACGGAAGATTGACCGGATCCATTCAGTTCCAGGGTGACGGAAATGTCTGTTTCTTTGGTTTTTCGCTTAATTGAGGATTTGCGCATAAGAAAAATAGGGACGCAAGTGTCGTCCCTACATTGAAAATGCGCAAAATTTGTGAGAGTTTCAAGAAAAGGGATGAATACAATTGTTTAGTTGCATTCAACAGTTGATATTAACTGATTTCAATCCCACGCGGGGCGCGACATTCATCGATGGGAACGAAGTCATTTCATTATGGTTTCAATCCACGCGCCCACGCGGGGCGCGACGCTGCAAAGTGTTGCATCAGCCATTGACCTGTTTGTTTCAATCCACGCGCCCACGCGGGGCGCGACTTAATTTGCTCAATTTCTTCCAGAGTTTGAACCGTTTCAATCCACGCGCCCACGCGGGGCGCGACAAATAACGAAAGAGGTAATACTATGGCATTGCAGTTTCAATCCACGCGCCCACGCGGGGCGCGACGTCTTTTAGTTTGTCGCTTGCGGTGTTGTCGCCGTTTCAATCCACGCGCCCACGCGGGGCGCGACCGATCCCCGACCGGGTTGCGATCTTTGTAAGTTGTTTCAATCCACGCGCCCACGCGGGGCGCGACAAATAACGAAAGAGGTAATACTATGGCATTGCAGTTTCAATCCACGCGCCCACGCGGGGCGCGACGT
>Ga0265292_1001431_pt1 | contig 21011 bp, 11 predicted proteins | sample Munlanlewell296A_FD_189080 | JGI IMG/M metagenome (GOLD analysis project Ga0265292, IMG submission 189080) | Leachate microbial communities from a municipal landfill in Southern Ontario, Canada - Leachate well 296A | ecosystem: Engineered > Solid waste > Landfill > Unclassified | place: Canada... | reverse complement strand
AAGAGTATAATTACCCGTTATCATAGTCATTGTAAACGGACTTCCCGGGATGTTTACACCGTTTGTTTTAAGATACAATTTTGGGTACCCAGTAGCCGGTGCGTCGTTGTCCGGGTCGGTATATTTTACACGGTACACGAATTGTGTTGACGTTGCGCCATCTTCAGGATTGAGCCCGTCGGATGTATAGCCAGCTTCACTGGTCCACGAGATTGACGGAGAGTTATTTATGACATCCGGTGCGTCTTTAGATGCTGCAGGCATACCTGTCGCTGTTGCATAAGATAAATCGTATGCTTCAAAATAGTATGTATAATCATTCCCGGGAGTAAGCGATGCATGGTAAAAATATATCGCACCGGTATTATAGTTCCCGGAGAAATAGGCCATTGTAAACGGGCTTCCTGAGATGTTTACACCGTTCTTTTTTATGTACAATTTAGGATATCCCGCTGCAGGGGATTCATTATCTAGGTCCATAAACTTTATGCGGTATGTATACAACGTAGAAGAAACTCCGGTTTCATAGTTTATACCGTCTGTAGTATAACCTGTTTCACCGCTCCACGAAAGTTCCGGTATAATATTTGTCACTACCGGCCTTGCGACGGGAGTCAACGGTGTCCCCGTTGCTGTCGCACCCCAAATATCATATGCAGCAAAATAATATGTGTACCCGCTGCTTGGTAATAATGAGTTGGTAGAACTGTACACAGCGCCAGTATTGTTATTACCAGATACATATGTCAAAACAAATGGGCTTCCTGAAATGTTCACACCGTTTCTCTTTATATACAGTTTAGGATACCCGTTTACCGGAGCGTCATTATCCTGGTCAGTATATTTTACACGGTAAACAAATGCAGTTGTTGACGTTCCGGAATCGTAGTTTAACCCATCATCAGTATAACCTGCCTCACCGGCCCATTCAAGTATTGGCGCGTAGTTGTACGTTCCAAAAACGTTTTGGCTTGTTTGTGTGGACGATAATAATGAATAACTGCGGTTTACAGGAAGAAAACGCCAGTTATTACTTGAAACCGTTACTACAAAACTGTTGGTTGTAACTGTAAGTTCATAATATCCATTTCCATCAGTCAAAGTTGTACCGGAAATTTCACCTGATAATGATACTGTCATCCCTGTTAATGCACTACTGCTGTTATCGAGTACATACCCGCATACTTTATAGTACACCGGCCCTGTATATGTTCCATAAAAGTTTTGTCCTGTCTGTGAAGATATTAATGTTGAATAATTCCTGCTCGACGGTGAGAATGACCAGTTCGTACTCGACGGAGTTATTGTATAACTGTTAGTTGAGACATATACAAAAAAGTATCCTGTTGCGTCGGTATACGTACTCCCGCTTGAATCTCCCGACAACGTTACCTGAATACCAACCAACACATTACTACTGTTATCTTTCACGTATCCGGAAACACCGTAGGTTGAGTATAATATTGTAAAGTTTATGCCGTTCGACTCGCCGCCGCTAGTATTAACCGTAACGCTACCTGTCTCAGCGGAGGGCGGTACTTTACAGGTTATAATTGTATCGCTCCATAATGTTATTGACGATACTTGGTTATTATAAAATTTTACGTACGACGTTCCCTGCAGTGCAAGGAAGGATGTACCGTAAATTGTTATGATATCATCCTCATATCCAGATGTTGTCGTCATCGACGAAATTACCGGTGTTACAGGCGGCACATACGCACTGTTATAATACTGCCCGTCAGATGCAATGGTACCATACGCACCAGCACCGTTTTCGTAATACACAGAATAATAGTAAGTAGAGTTCTCTATCAAACTTAACCCGCTTTGCGAAACACTGGTTCCGGGTTTAAACACCTGTACGTCATCAAGGTAGCCAAGTTGATAACCACCAAGCAAGAACGACGTTTTTGTTGTCCTATCGTAAACCATACCAGCACCATATCGTTGTTGCGGGCTTGAACTCGGGTTTAGTTCATACCACTGGTTACCGGATACGTCATAGTACCATGTATCTTTAAGATACCCTGATGACCCGTATCCGCCAAAAAGGAGTACGCGTTTATTAACCGGATCGTATACCATCGAATGTTCATATCTTGCAGATGGTTTGTTTATCGGAAATTTTTGTGTCCAAGTGTTATTACCATAATTGTAGATCCATGTATCGTCGAGATACCCGCTGTCTCCGCTACCGCCAAAAAGTATTACCTGACGGTTGTTACTATCATACACCATAGATTGCCCATACCGTACCGGCGGGAGTGAACCTCCGGGATTGAGGCCTGTCCATGTATTCACCGCGTAATCATATGCCCAGGTGTCATTATAACGATTAACACCTTCCCATCCGCCGAAAAGTAATGTTTTTTCGTTATAACTATCGTAAACCATAGAGTAGTACTCGCGGATAGAAGGTTTGGTTGATGGGTTCATGTTTGTCCAGCTATTCTGTACATCATCGTAAACGTATGTATCTTGCAATTGTGCAGTACCATTATATCCGCCAAAAGTAACAAATTTTTTATTCTCAGTATCATACACTAGCTTAACCCCGCGCTGCCCTGATGGCACGGAGGATGGATTTTTGTTTACCCAAATGTTAAGGTTAATATCATATTCCCAGGTATCAGATAAGACTCCGCCGTTCCAACCGCCGTAGACAACAATTTTGTTACTCACCGCATCCGCTGCCATACCGTAAACATACCGCGCGGAAGGACGCGTGGTTTGTGTTATATTGGCCCACAAAGTTGCTTCGGTCCAGTTTTTGAGATCAGCACCACCCGGTGTACTCCCGATTGCATACCTATACCTGCTGATACCCGAATCATTATCAATGGCAATGTCCCAGTTGGCAGATAATGTATGTGACGAGCTTGTTATAGAAGTACCGCTTCCCAACCCATCCCTGACTGCCGCAGGTGCCGACGGGGCAGTAAGGTCAATACTCGTACCTTCGCTCCATGCATTCCATTGCCCGTATACTGAGACATTATTTTTCCCTTTTATTCGGGCATAATAAGTTTTCTTATCCTGACAACCCGTAATAGTCCATGTAGTATAGTTGCCGATATAATTGTCAATAAGATAACTGATACAGTCATATGGCGCTGTCGCTACCTGTAACCAATAACCGTTAATACCGGTGATATCCGTCAATGTTCCAGCAGTCCATGTAATATCATAACTTGTTTGTGAACTTGTGAATTTACTCGGATAAACCCTTGTTGCACTCCCTGTGGGTTTAGGTAATACTATACCCGTAGAACTATATACCTCGGTTGATAATCCAGCAGCGTTACGCGCTTTTACTGAGAAGTAGTATGTCGTATCCTGTACCAGCGTGAGGCCGGTTTTCACGGTGTATGTATCAGTTTCTACTGAAGTCCAGCCGATTATATCCGTCCCTCCGGAGGTTGTGCCTATACAATAGTAATTAGTAGTAATGCTGGTTTCAGTATCGATAAATTTCCAGTTTGCAGCAAGTGTAGTTGAGGACATATTGTATTCTGAATCAGTATCTGTTCCATCGTAAATATACGAAAATACCGGCGGAGTTGTATCAACGAGAATACCATCGCTCCAGGTAGTATAACTTCCATACAAAGATTGTCCATTCCGCGCTTTTATCCGGACATAGTATGTTTTACCGGTCACTGCGCCAGTAACTTCCTGAGTCAGGACATTGCCAATATACGCATCATACAAAAAGGCTGAGGCTTCAGTTGCAGCAGTAGATACCTGTAAGTAATACCCCGAGATCCCGCTTTCTATATCAACCAGGGTACCGGCGGACCATGTAAAAGTCAACGCTGTCATTGTGCTGTACGCCCCGGCATCTATCGGTGTTGACGCTAAACCTTGAGGAGTAGATGAATCAATCACTACCTGCCCGTTACTTGTCGTGACATTACTGTACAATCCAGCATTATCAACCGCTTTTACTGAAACATAATATGTTGTGTTATACATTAATGACAATCCTGTTTTAGTAACATTTACAGAAGTTCCAACTGAAGTCCAGTCAACAATATTCGTCCCACCGGAATTTGTTCCCATAGCGTAGTAGTATCCCGCAATACCGCTGCCCTCATCCGTTGCAGCAGACCAGTTCGCGGATAAAGTGTCAAAATTGTTAGTGACCGCAATGTCTGTACCGGTACTGTCCTTGACAATACTTACAGCTGAAGGTGTAACAGTATCGACTAAGATACCGTCGTTCCATACAGAGTAATTACTATACAGGTACTGGCCATTACGTCCTTTCACCCGTGCATAGTACGTTATTCCCGTAACTCCGCCGGTTACTGTATAAGACTCAGTATTTCCTACATATGAATCAAAAAGGTGTTCTTCACATTCGCTATCTGCTGTACTAACCTGCAGATGATAACCCGAAACTCCGCTTTCCGGATCTATACACAAACCAAAACCCCAAACAAAACTCAATGCCGTGGTTGTACTGATCGTACCTGTATCAGCTGGTGCAGAAGGTACTCCTACGGGCGCCGATACATCAATAACCACCTGGCCATTGCTGGTAGTTACACCGCTGTAGAATCCGACATTGTCGATACATTTTACTGAAAAATAATATGTTGTGTTATATACAAGAGTTAACCCTGTTTTTGTAAAATCTCTTGATGTGCCGGTTGAAGTCCATGCTAAAATATCCGTCCCTCCGGAGGTTGTGCCTATGGCACAATAATATCCCGCAATACCGCTACCTTCATCCGTTGCTTCATCCCAATTACCGGACAATCGGTCAAAATTATTGGTAAAGACTATATCCACACCAGTCCCGTCGCGCACGGTTCCAACCGCCGAAGGAGTAATAGTATCTATCAAAATACCGTTACTCCATGAAGACCAATTACTATAGTACCCATCAATATTTGCGGCTTTTACCCGTGCATAATACGTTGTCCCTGTAACAATATTCCCAATTACATCCGAAGTATTCAATCCTTCAGATGTACCATAAATATATGACTCACAATCAGTCGCCGCTGTTGCTACCTGTAAGTAATAATCAGATATCGCGGTATCTGTATCTTCTATTGTTCCTATACTCCACTCAAAAGTTATTAGGGTCGACGTACTATACATTCCTGTATCAACAGGCGTTCCCGGTGTACCGGTAGGAGGTGTTGTGTCACGGGGAATACATATTCCGCCATACTGAGCTGAACATTCATTCCAACCAGTCGAATTATCCGTAGCTCGGATACGGAAATAATACGTACTGCCTCCTGTCAGGCCGGTGATAAGTTTGGTTTCCACCACACCGTTTGAAGTAGAAGTGCTCCATGTAAGAGTGTACGGACTTGACCAGTAGTCGTTACTTGCATTTTCAGTATACTTTATTTCATACTTCCTTATTGTCGCACTAGATGGTGAAGTCCATTGCAAAGAAACCTTCTGTAGTCCGGTTTCGTACCCGCTGAAATTATTTATTTTTGTTAAATCCGGCCATGCGTATTGGTATAATTCCACATTCTTATCAGTTCCCCAATACTGCCCAGCAAGATACATGCCACCCCAAGCCAAATCGATATCATAATCGTTATCACTAGAACCATTAACTCTGGTATCCCAATCCTGTACCGCTTCACTGTCGAGTTTTGACAGTGCTGCTATGTATAAGGCGCCAACTGCATCATCACGCCACATCTTCCCGCCTTCTCTGCTACTCCCATACCCTCTGTTCCATAAAACGTTGGTCCCGGAACTTGCTATCTTTATAATATACGCGTCAGCTGAATTACCTGAATTACAGGAGATTAGGGCGTTAGTAACGCTATCGATCACGATTGAGTACGGAATGTCTTCGTAATGAGTAGTCCCGCATTGCAATGTCCAAAGTATGTTGCCATCAATATCGTATTTCCGTACAAATGCGTCTCCATTCCCAAGTGCCTGCTGACCCGTGAATGAAGAGTCCGTATATCCTAGTAGATACACATTCCCTGAACTATCAATCTTGAGATCTTTAACATAATCATAACCCGTGGTACCGGCTGTTAAGGAAGAAATAAAATTCCCTGTATTAGCATCGTATTTATCGACTACAACATCGTAATCATGAGTGTTATAAACATTGTAAGTTATATACACAACTCCTGACGAATTGTTTACCGCTGTTGCTTCGATAGTGGGACAGTTACCGGTTGCAGTAAGTGTCTGCCATAACATATTACCGTTAGTATCATATTTTCTCATAAACCTATATTGATATTGGAATAGAGAACCTGAGACAAATATATTTCCGCTGCTGTCAGTGGCAACCGAATTTCCTCTGTCATTCCAGTCACCGCCGAAATAAAACTGGCGGGCCCATACTAAACTACCATATCTGTCATACTTCAATAGAAATGCATCATCATAAATTCCTTCATTAGTATTTCCAGGGAACGAGCCATAAGTAGATCCAGTGATATAAATACCATTATCATCAGCACACATTTCATAGTAAGTATCCGTAGCATCGGTACCCGGAAGAACTTTCCATTGAGCTGCAACGAATGCATAGGAATTTATTGATAGAAAAAGTGTTATAACCGCAGCGATTACGATAGATCGTTTCATGATATTACTCTCCGTGAGAAAAAAATATTTTTCCGGCTTTTCTTGAAGTCGATAATTACGTATACAGCATTGACTGCAGGAATCCTGGTAATATTGATTTCCATTGATTCTGTTGTTAATTGTATTTTATATCCGCAGTAATATTCAAGTGTTTTTTAGTATTTGACGTTTGAAACAACTAACAGCTTCACTACCCACTATTTTATAACCACAATCTTTTTTCGTTGAATATCATCCCCGCTCTTAATTATTAGAATAAACACACCGTTTCCAACATACTTTTCACCCATATTTTTCCCATCCCACACAACCAGCCCGTCACCATCTCGTTCCTCAAGTTTTTTCACTAGTTCACCGGCAACTGTATAAATACATATATCTGCTCGTTCCGTTAGATTGGAGATAGTCAATCCTTGAGTATGTTTAACTGGATTGAACGGATTGGGATACACTTTTACCGACTGAATATCAGCTGACGGGTTTAGCTGCATAATAGCAAACTTGGACAGATGCGCAGTCCTACCCTCGATATAGTTTTGGTCTGGATACCTCTGTGATGGAATAGGAACCCATCTGAGGTTTGATTCGTCATATCTGCAGATAACAAACTTTAATTCGTTCAACCCGATTATATCAATGTCTCTGTAGTTCAACGTGATAGTAATCTCTTTAACCGGCTGAAGTTGTTTATCAATATTTATTTCAATTCCGATGTTTGTCGGCCTTAGATTTTCTTGATATACTTCGGATATTGTCGCGGTAGAAATATTAATAATTACTGTATCAGCAAACGTTTGTACAGGAATTTGTACTTTTATCACACCTGTCTCCGGCGTAATTTGTACAGTTTTCTGTGTATTAACAGCCACTGATGCCGACGATGATATTATATAAAACGTTTGAACCGCAGGACCGGTTAGAAGCGCGGTGATTCCAGTAGCAGTACCGCCGGTTATATCGTATGCTTCAAAATAGTACGTATAATCAGTACCTCTAGCAAGTAGCGTAGGATAAGTATATACTCTTCCCGAATTATATTGAATACTATCCGCCGTTGTCATTACAAACGGACTCCCGGATATCTCTGTATTACTCTTCAACACATGTACCTTTGGATATCCTGATGCTGGAGCGTCATTATTATAATCGGTATATTTCACGCGATATATAACAGTTGTAGTTGCTGTCCCAACCTCGGGGTTAATACCGTCGTTTAAGTATCCTGACTCGCCTGTCCAGCTGAGTATAGGCGCGGAGTTGTATGTACCAAAAAAGTTTTGGTTCGCCTGTGACGACGATATTGCTGAATAGTTGCGCGATGACGGCGAGAACCGCCAGTTTGCGCTTGATAAACTGACCATATAACTGTTTGTTGATATAGTAAACGCATAATAACCCGACACGTTTGTAACTGTAGTACTCGATTTATCACCCGACAGTGTCATCATAAATCCTGATAACGGATTACTGCTGTTGTCTTTCACATACCCCGAGATACTGTAATCTTGTGTAGTCACTATACGCGTTGCCATCCATACAGAAATATTTGTACCCACCAGCCCCGGCCCGTCGGGATACGGCGGCATTTCTACATGCCCGAAGTATAAGGTTTGCCCGTCGGCGGTTAGCGACGGCGCGCCTTCGGCGCTAAAATTTGGGCTATCAAAATATTTCATTGCATCCACTAAAACCGGGCTTGACCAGTTATTGTTGCCTTGTTTGATAGTACAAAAAATGCTTAACTTATCCACTCCCGGCTGTCCCCGGCTTGCAAAGTACAGCGTTTTATTATCGGGACACATAAACGGATGGAAGTCGGTATTTCCCGTATTAACCTGTGTAGAAAGTTTTATCGGGTTCCCCCAGGCAAAGTCATTGTTGACATTCTCGCGCGTAGACATCCAGATATCAAACCCTGCTTCGCTGGTTGCGTTTAAGTCCGTGGTACACCCAAAGTATAACGTTTTGTTATCCGGCGAAATACAGGGCATGTCAACCCGTATAGTTGGGTTATTGATTACTGTCCCGAGCTCTACCGCCGCAGGCCATGTACCGTCAACGTTTTTGTGTATTACAAAAATTGAAAGCGTGTACAGGTTCGACGGGCGTGAACGCGCTAAATATATCGTCTTCCCATCGCTTGATATACTAATCGACGTTTCATGTACGTTTGTGCTGTGCGTAGATACGGGAATACTCCAAGTACCATCCGAGTTTCGGGAACTTATATAAAAATCAAAATTGTTATTCCCGTTGTTACCTGGGCGTACAGCGCCGGGCCGCGCGCTTTCAAGGCCGGGGTAATACACAAAGTATAAGGTGTTACCATCCGGTGTGACCCACGGCATGTCGATCCACCCGCCAAGGTTTATTGGTACGCCCAACCGTATTGGCGGATTCCATTGGAGATCATTCGCAAGTAATGGTTGGGATAAAATATAGGAAGTAATGATTGATGATAATAACAGTACCCAAGACAAATGGTTTTTAATAAACTTATTAAACATATAATCAGTAGAAACAACTAAGGGTTTTGAACCCGTTATACCGCTTTTTGATATCGCTTGATTTAAGTTCCGCGAGTTTACGCAAACTAAAACTTTGCACGTTATAAGACGCTACGACACTGCCGTAAACCACTGCATTGGTCAACGTTTTTGCATCATTTTTCCCAGTTTTCGCGAGGTAGCCCACAAACCCGCCGGCAAACGTATCTCCCGCACCTGTGGGATCTTCCACGTGTTCCAACGGATAGCCCGGCAGACAGTACGTCCCGGTTCTCCCGATGAGCAACACACCGTACTCCCCGCGTTTAATAACCAACCACTTAGGACCGAGCTTCAAAACCTTCCGTGCACCTTTCAATAAATTAGGCATCCCGGTAAACTGTTTTACTTCAGATTCATTTATGATCACAATATCACTTTTTGCAAATACTTTGGAGACAACGTTTTTCTTTACCGAAATCCAGAGGTTCATTGTATCGCAGATAACAAGTTTTGGCCGTTGGTTCATTAATCCTAAAACTTTCAACTGCAGTTCCGGCATAATATTCGCAAGGAATAAGTAGGGCGTGGACCGCCATACAGGCGGGATTTTAGGGTTAAAGTTCTGGAATACATTAAGCTGAGTATCCAATGTTTTTGCGGAATTCATATCACCTTCATACCGTCCCGCCCAGCGGAACGTTTTCCCGTCAACAATTTCGAGCCCCGTGGTATCCACCTTATGGCTTTCCAATAGTTTCACGTACTTCTTCGGAAAATCAGTCCCCACAACGCCCACTAACCGTACGGACGCGAATTTTGACGCAGCAACTGAGAAATATGTCGCAGAACCACCCAGTGCGTCAACAACTTTACCATAAGGCGTCTCAACGCTATCCAATGCCACTGACCCTACGACAAGGATTGTGTTTTTCATAAGTATTTCTCCAGGACAACACCTAGTTTCTTTACCGCTGATTTATTCTTTTGCCAGTCCGTTGTAAATATCGAGTTTTTTAACGCGTTTGCGCATTCGCATTTTCGTTGCCTTAGCATAAGTTTTGGCAATACAATCTTTATTAATTTCTTCGCGTTTGCAATATTCGCATTAAGATTTGAGATTACAACATCCGACGTTACTTCCTCGCCTTCTTTCCATACGTCATAATCAGTGATAAACGCGATTGTGGTATAACATATTTCAGCTTCCCTTGCGAGTTTTGCTTCCGGAATAGCTGTCATCCCGACAATAGAAAAACCTAGCACGCGGTTCGCATGGGATTCCGCTTTAGTTGAAAACATCGGCCCTTCGATACACACATATGTCCCGCCGAAATTTGTCTTTATCCCCACTTTCTCAGCGGATTGATATACAAGTTTCATCACCTCACCGCAAGTAGGATTTGCGAAGGCAACATGCGCGACAATACCACCTCCAAAAAAAGTTGATACCCTGTTTTTTGTGCGGTCAAAATACTGATCCGGCAACACCATTGTCCGCGGAGGAAGTTCTTCCTTCAATGACCCGCAGGCGGAGATCGAGAGTATTTGTTCCACCCCAAGTGATTTTAACGCATAAATATTTGCGCGGTAATTAACTTCAGTCGGCATAATTTTATGCCCTTTACCATGTCTCGGCAAAAACGCGCATTTGATGCCTTCCAGCACACCAGTTACTATCACATCAGATGGACTGCCATACGGGGTTTTTAAAGAGACTTCTTTTACATCACTTATTCCGTCGATATCATACAACCCGCTTCCTCCGATAACTGCAATTTTTACTTTATCCATTCCCATAAAAACCTTACACCCCTTCTCCTCCGGCAGCGTTACTATAATTCAATTTCTTCATAAATATTATTCTTCCACCCGCCGGAAGGCTTGAAATCCAAGAGTATCAACCTAACACTATCCTCACTGACATTGGTTTCTATCTGGAATACAATATCCAGTTTTGTAGATTTTGAAATTTCGTATCCAAGAAAACCCATGCCCCTCGCTATGCCTTCAATTTTTTGAGGACCCGCATCAAATTCCATGCGTAGATGCAACTTCTCCCGCCCGACAATTGCGTGGTTTTTTATACTGGTATTACATACTTTAAATACAGGAAACGCATTTCCTACGCCATAAGGTTCAATCGTGTTGATATCATCCAATAATTTCGGTGTAATATTATCCCATTCCAGTTCGTCATCCACCTGAATAACCGGGCGTACCTGCCGAAGGTCTATCATACGTTCTGCAGCAGCACATATGCCTTTAACAAACTTATCAACATTTTCTTTTGGCAACTCTAACCCCGCAGCGGAACGATGCCCGCCATAACGATTAAGTAACGGTGCGCATTCCGAGATTAGTTTAAGAACATCAATATTCGTCGGAGCACGGGCATTACCACGGACAACGTTATTATCAGAGATAAGTATTATCACCGGACGGTAATAACGCTGTACCAGCTGGTTTGCAATAACCCCGCTGATCCCCGGTTCAATCCCCGTAGTGTTCAATACAATAATCTTGTCTTTCTTAAGGTCGTATTCAGCTTCAATGACCAGCAACAACTTACGCAATGCAGTGTTCTGCATCTCCCTGCGGCGGTTGTTAAGATCAAGGATATTAGCGAATAATGCCTGTGCTTCCGCACGGTTATCCGTAAGCAAAAACTCGATTACAATATTAGCTTTCCCTAACCGTCCCGCAGCGTTAAGAAACGGCGTTACCAGCCACGAAATCTGACGTGTGGTAAGTATTTTTTTATCCTGCAGGTCACAATGTTCAAGTATCATCTTCACACAAATACGCGGGCTGCGCAGTAATAAAGATAATCCTTCCCGTATAAGAACCCTGTTTTCCCCGGTCATTGAAACAGCATCAGCGATACTGCCTAATGCCACAAGATCGAGGTATTCCAGCGGGTTCCCCGTTTTTTGATTAATCTGTACCCACACAAGCTGGTGGAATACACTGTTTGTAGCATAACAATCCGCCATTGCACGATGATGCCGAAACGGGGGTAAGCTAAATGTATTAACCAGATTACCTAATGAATGAGATTTTAAAGGTAATAATGACTTTGATAATTGTAAAGTATCAACCACCTGGTTGTTTAATTCCTGTAACCCTGATTTTTTCAGCCATGCGTTGATAAACACGAGATCAAAGGCTTTACCGTTATGCGCAACAATATTTCTATCGCCTATATACTCAACAAATTTTATCAGCGCTTCCTTTACCCCCGGCGCTGATACGCACATCTCGTCAGTAATACCATGAATTTTTGTCATCTCCGCAGGTATGGGGCTCACCGGTTTTATCAATGACTGGAACTCATCTACGGGAACGAAGTTTATACATTTTAACGCAGCAAGTTCCAGAATCTCATTCCCCTGAGCGTCAAGCCCCGTAGTTTCAATATCTACTACTACCATTTCTTTATTATAAAACTCGCTATTATACGAAAAATGTAACGCTTCCGCGAGTTTGTAAGCTAACCCACACCCAGAAAGTTCGTTAAACGGATACTTTGAAGTAGTAAGCCGCGGGTTTAAAATCGCGAACGCTTCCGGCAACTTATCCGCGGGTATATGGTGGTCGGTAATTAACACTTCTACACCTAACTTATTGGCATATGCAATCTCGTCAATACCCGTTACTCCGCAGTCCGTAGTAATAATAACCTTCACACCTTTATCCGCATACTCTTTGATTGAGTCATTATGTAAACCATACCCCTGGTTTTGCGGGACATACCAGTGGGTGATAGCATGGTATTTATCCAATGCCTGTTTGAGCACTGTTACTCCTGCGATACCATCAGCGTCAGTATCCCCGTAGATAAGTATTGGTTCTTTACGTTCAACCGCTAATCTTACGCGTTCAACAACTTTCTGCATGTCAGGCAACAAAAAAGGGTTATGCAACATGCTAAGTTTCGGGTTGACAATATCCTGTGCTTTCTCAACGGTATCATACCCGCGGTTGATCAGCATTTTAGCTAAAACTTTAGATATCCCATACTTGGCAGTCAACTCCTCAACTTTGCCGGGATCTGGCTGGTAAACGTCCCATTCTTTCGCAATCAATTTAGTTTCCTCTTTCTATGTAATACACCAACCGCAGTTCATCTTCCGGTTCTTGTTCCGATATTTTAACAGACGACAATAATGTTTTCATACCCTGCATATATTTATTTTCATCATTGTAATACATACACGCTAACGGTACATTTTTTTCTATACGATCCCCTATCTTTTTCCCCAGTACTATACCTACCGCAGGATCAATCCCCGCTTCTTTTGTAATACGCCCCGCTCCAAGCTCTAGCGCTGCAATTCCTATCCTTCGGGTATCAAACCCTGAGATATACCCTTCTTTTTCAGAAAATATATCTTTCTTAAACTTCGCCTGAGGTAATACTTCCTGCGGCTTATCTACAACTTTACCGTCACCGCCCTGTGCAATTATCATCTCACAAAATTTTTCTAACGGTTTTCCATTGGAGACCAAGCTCTCAAGTTTATGTACACCTTCTTCCGGAGTTGAAACTTTTCCTGCCAGGACTAAACCCCATCCGCCAAGGATATAGACAAGGTCTGAGAAATCGTTATCATTAAATTCATTCTTTAAAAACTTAATTGTTTGCTCAACTTCCAAAGCGTTACCTATAGAATACCCCAACGGCTGTGACATATTTGTCAGTAGTGCTGCGACATTACGTCCGGCAGATTTCCCAATACTTACCATCATACGTGCAAGTATTTTTGCGTCATCCAGGGTTGTCATAAACGCCCCGTTACCTACTTTTACATCAAGTACAAGAACATTAGTTCCTTCCGCCAACTTTTTTGACATAATACTGCTTGAAATCAACGGTATATTATCTACTGTGGCAGTAACGTCGCGTAATGCGTAAAGTTTACGGTCCGCCGGGACAAGGTTGGGCGTTTGGCCGGTAATCGCGCATCCAATTGTCTGTAGTTGTGCAATAAACTTTTCTTTTGTCAGCCCTGTTACCAACCCAGGGATTGATTCCAGTTTATCCAGTGTTCCTCCTGTATGCCCGAGCCCGCGGCCGCAGATCATAGGAACAGTTACTCCTGCAGCAGCAAGCAACGGCGCTAATGCCAGTGATGTCCCATCACCAACCCCGCCGGTTGAATGCTTATCTACCGTTGGTTTTTGTATCACTGTTAAGTCATAAGTCTCACCTGAGCGTGTCATAATATCCGTAAGATCAAATGTTTCACGCTCGTTCATCCCGCGGCAACATATCGCCATTAACAGCGCGGATACCTGGTAATCCGGTACTGTTTCTTTTATATATCCGTCGATAACAAACTGAATTTCTTCATATGTAAGTTCTTTGCCATTACGTTTATTCAATATTATTTCGTATAAGTTCATATACACCCCGCGAGTTTCGGTAATAACAAACGAAATAATTTAATAAACTTTTGTTCAACAATTCTACCCATCTGCATTACTTCATTATGATCAATCTTCGTGCCGAAGGTTACCCCGGTTGCCATATTTGAAACAAACGATAACCCAATAACTTTTATACCTAATTGCCTGGCAACTATTGTTTCCGGTACCATTGACATCCCGACAATATCCGCGCCAAGCGTGCGGTATGATTTTATCTCCGCTGCGGTTTCGTATGATGGGCCTGTAACTGCAATGTATACACCATTTTTTATTATTAGCCCCGCTTTTTCTCCGGTAGATAAAGCTACTTTCTGAAGTTTTAGATCATACGGGTTTGTCATATCAACAAACCAGTGTAAACTATTACTTTTACCGCGTAACGGATTTGCGCCCATATTATTTATATGATCTCTTACGAGAACAATATCCGAGGGTTTATATTTCTTATTAATTCCACCCGCAGCATTGGTTATAATCAAACACTTGATCCCAAGCTTCGCGGCTAACCTAACAGAGAATGTTACAGTATCAAAATCATATCCTTCATAATAATGCACACGGCCTTGAAAAATGAGTACCGGCGTAGAGCTTACTTTCCCAATGGTAATACAGCCCTTATGCCCTGGTACCGAAGGGACAGGTATATTAGGTATTTTTGTATAATTAATGCGTTCACCTGTAACAATATCACCAACTGCGGATAATCCGGATCCCAGAATTATCGCAATTTGTGTATTACCCGCCATTCGAGGTTTCATAAACCTTACCGCAGCGTTAAGTTTAGTATCATACTTTTTGTTTAATTTCATATTTTCAATTCTTTCCCTGCATGATTTTTGAAATAAAACTTGTCCCGATTTTAACTTTCTTCACTTGCAAGACATCAGCAATTGTAGCACCTAGATCCGCAAAAGTTGGGCGTATGCCAATGTCAACCCCGGGAATAACCTTCTCACCGTAAACCAGTAACGGTACGTATTCGCGGGTATGGTCTGTATGTTTAGTAAACGTAGGGTCACACCCATGATCCGCTGTTATAAACAATACATCATCAGGTGTCATTACTGACATTATATCCCCAAGTTTTGTATCAAAATACCTTAATCCATCAACAAACCTTGCGACGTTACGCCGATGGCCCCAGAGCATGTCAAAATCCACGAGGTTTGTGAATATCAACTGTTTAATACTTTGTTTTGCTTTATCTTTTATAACATTAATTGTCTGTTCAATACCCTCTTCATTACTTTTTGTATAAACATACCGCGTAATACCGTTACCATTAAAAATATCATTTATTTTGCCGATAGCATAAACTTCGCCGCCGGAATCATTTATTGAATTCAATACTGTCGGGACAAAAGGATCAACCCCGAAGTCGTGGCGGTTAGGTGTACGTTTATAATTCCATGATGTTCCGGTGAACGGCCTCGCAATTATACGGCCAACACAGTGTTCTCCTGTAAATATTTCCCGTGCAATACGGCACATTGTATACAGTTTTTCTAACGGAATAACACTTTCATGCGCGGCTATCTGGAACACACTGTCTGCTGATGTATACACTATCGGATATCCAGTCCTTACGTGTTCATCCCCAAGTTTATCTATGATTTCAGTTCCTGACGCCGAATAATTTGCCAGAGTCCTTGTACCAATACGGTGTTCAAATTCAGCAATAAGATCTTTTGGGAATCCGTTGGGGTATAAAGGAAACGGGTGGTTAATCATGCAGCCCATCATTTCCCAATGCCCGATAGTAGTATCTTTCCCAATCGATTTTTCAGCCATTTTACCGTAACTTCCGGTTAATGATACGGATTCTGATGTTTTTAGGTCAACAATTTCTTGAAGGCCTAACTTTTGAAGATTAGGCAAGGATAATCCCCGTACTTTATCTGCAGTATTAGCAAGAGTATTAGCGCCGGTATCGCCAAACTTCGCCGCGTCGGGAAGCGCGCCGATACCCACACCGTCAAGAACTATTATGATCGCGCGCATAATGTATAAACTTTCTTTTCATAAAACAATTATACTTAATTACTAAATTGTTTAACAAATAGAAAATGCGGGAGTGTTTATTCTTTGAGAAACTTTGATTCTGAATCTTCAATCTTGCTTACGTTTGATAATTTATCGCTCAACCTCTGGAGTTTGCGTTCGCCTTCGTCAAACGTACTCTGCGCGTGCCGTAAATGTTTACCTAATAAAATAAAATCTTCATTAAACTTCCCCAGGTCAGTCTCAAGCCTCAGGAGGTTATCCACTACCACACGGGCGTTACGTTCAATCGCGAACCCGCGCAAACCAAGCACTATAGCCTGTAGGTATGCGTACAAACTGTTTGGTGAGACCGGTATAACTTTTTTTACCAGTGCGTAACTAAAGATACTGCTTTCCTCAGCTACATCTTCGTCTTTGATTATAGTCTCGTAATACACGTTTTCCGCAGGAATGTACATCAGCGCAAAATCAAATGTTCCTTCGTCAGGAACGATATACTTCGAAGCAATATCATCTATATGCCGTTTGATATCGCGGATAAACGCGCGTTTAAGCCCGACTTTTTCTGTGTCCTCCGCCGGGGTCTGTATTAACCTCCGAAAATTTTCTAACGGAAACTTAGCATCCACCGGCACCATACCCATGCCAAATTTAATAACAGCATCCACAGACTCACCCGAAACAAATTTATGCTGCATTTCATAATTATGCGCGGGTAAAATCTGGCTCAGAAGGTCACCCAGTAAAAGTTCACCCAACCCTCCACGCAACTTCGGTACCCTGAGTAATTGCTGGAGTTCGGCAATATCCTTGCCAATCTCAAATATCCGCTGATTACCTTCTTTTACTTCCCCAAGCCGTAACTGTACTTCTCCGACAACCCGTGATGCGTTATCTAACCGTTCACCCATTGACTGGTTTGTGCGTTCAGTGAGGTCCATGTTCTCTCGTAGCCGCGTATTTACTTGTTCGTTTAAGGAACTAAAATCCTTTGACACCTGAGTACGTAAAGCATCCAGTTGTTGTTGTATAAGATTTAATGATTGTTCAGAAACTAAACTGCCAACACCGCGGGTGGAAAACACGATTATCCCGGCAAAAACTATGATTACAATCCCTAATGCTATGACTACCGCAATTAATAGATCCATAAAATATGTATTTCTTTAGTCATATATTTTACTACTTTTTCCCGCGTTTTTGTTCAGCTTCACAAATATTCTTTTTCGCAGGGTCATTACCGGGATCTATCTCCAATACTTTTCGCCATGCAATTATTGCTTCTTCGTATTGTCCCTGCATATACAACTTCAACCCTAATTTATAATATGATTCCACGTCTTCCTGATTCACTGTTTTACATTCAGTTACCGTTGAAACATTCTGCGCAATATTTTTGCGGATTACCCGTATTTTTTCAGATACTTCCAAAGCTTTTTTATCGCCAGGAGAGATTTCCAATACCTGTAATATTATTTGTTCAGCTTTTGCGTATACTTTTTGTTCATAAAAATTCTCTGCATCAGACACTTTTTCGCGGATCCATTTTTCACGGCGTTCTTTTATTTCGGCTATCTTCCTGTTTTGTTCCATGACTGCTTTGTTTTTATCAACAAATACTTCCTGTGCGCTTAATGCTCCAATAAGCTTTACGGCTGTTACTTTATCTTCCGGAGCTATCATAAACGCCTGCATAAGATAATTAATCGCGTTTTGGTACTCACTTTTTTGTAGTTCGTCATCTGCACAGGAACGCAGTACCGACAGGTCATTAGTTTTTGCGGTGAGTTCTGCAACAACTTTTTTTAGTAATAATTTTGACATATCCTTCTTTGTTTCATTACTATACCCGCGGTTGAGTGCTTGAAGGTAGCTTCTAAACGCGTCGCTATACTTATAAGACTCAATACTGTTGTTGAACTCAACTATACATTTTCTAATTTCACGTTGAGTTCTAAGTTCTTCGACTTTTGTTTTGTACATAACATATGCCGCATAATTGCGTTCATCAGCTTGAATAATATGCGCCAACCTTTGCACTGTTTCTTCCAGGTTTATATTACCTGTTGATAATGTTAACGCTTTAAATTCCTCGCTTGCCCGTAAACGCTGAGTTTCGATTAATACCTGTTCTTCTATAAACTGCAAATACCTTTTTGAGCGTTCATGCGGGACAAATTTTATTACTTTTATAAACTCATCCTTTGCACGGGAATACTCATTATTCACTAATGCTTTTATCCCTGATAAATAACAAGGTTTTACCTGTTTAAACATTAATGATTCCGGTTCTGTGTCTTCTCTTTCCTCTTCCGCCAAAGCAATAAGCGCTTTATTCTCAAGCAACTGAGCTTCATCCCCACCGGAGAACACCTCAATTGCGATTGAAGTTAATACCTTTACTGCAGCGTAATCCCCGGAATCCGCGAGTGCCCGTGCGCGGGTAAGGTATTTGTTGTATAGCTCCCTGAAATATACTTCTTCTAAAGCATTACCCGCAGTCACTGATGATTTTGCTGTATAAAACGAGGTTTTTAGTTCTTTAGCATATTTTTTTATATACTTCGCAAGTTCACGGTTACGTTGTGGATTGCCGGGATCCAGCGCAGAGATATATTCCGCTATCCCTGCGGAATAATTACCTTCAAAGCATAAACGTTTACCTTCAACCAACGCATCACCATAAATTTTTGAAGTACCTGCAAGCACAATCATAGATAAACAGATAAGTTTCTTTAACATAACCCAACCCCTTCCAACCCGAATTAATCACATTCACCATAAAACCCAGTACGCGACTAAAATAAAACGTTATTTATATTAAATCAAGTAACTCAATAATCCCCATATTTCTTTGCGTAATTAACCATATGCCAGACATTACACGCAGGAACGTTGTAATGCAAGCTATTCGATGAAGATAGTATGTAACACCCTCCCGGTTTACCTTCATCCATACACTCTTTTACAGCCGCTGCAATTTCAGTTTCTGTCCCAGACACCAGTACCGTTGCGCAGTCGAGGTTACCCAGTAATACTAACCGCTTCCCAAAATATTGTTTTAATTCACGTATCCTTATCCCCGCCTGATAATCTATCTCATGATAACCATCCACTCCGGAGTTCAGTAACATATCATCCCACAACAACCGCGTATTCCCATCCGTACGATAGACATAAGGCAGTCCTAGTTCATGACAGTAGGAAGTCATAACTTTTATCCGCGGCTGTAACATCCTGCGGTAGAGTTCAGGCGAGTATACTGGCCCGTGATTATCCGCAATATCACCCCCGCCAAGAACAAAATCTGCACCATGCTCTTTTGCAGCTTTCATATACGCTAACCGTTCATGCAACTGATAATCAAGCCATTTCTCAATAAGTTCAGGGTATAACAACAAAGCTTCCCACCACGCGGCGTCCATCGGAATAGATAACGTACTTGGTACCGCTATACTTTTAACATTTCCAATTTTTGATACGACATAATCCATAGCTTCAAACACGGACGGATCGTACACCACATCCTTTTTTTCTTCATATATTTTGAGATTATCTTCCAAAACCTTACGCAGATGTTCAACACCGCCACGGCGTTGCGTGGAATCCACAACAAACATCTCGCCGGAGTCCGGGCTGAATTTTGAGATTGAAAAACTTTTGTCCATATCACCGAACAGGTAAGTGTTATCATCCAACTTCTTAAAATTAACTCTCTGCCCCTTTTTCGGGACAATAAGGTTTACCGGTATAATATCGTAATCCAGTTTATTGTGATAAAGCTCAACAACATCTTCCGCATAGCGCTGTACCAAGAAGTCGCGTTCTCCTTTTGCCAGTAGTTCATAGTAATCTTTGGTATACTCACCTCCGCCGGTATATGCCTTACGCCCGAGTATTTCCCCGGCAACCCGCGAAACTATCAGCTGGTCAAACACAGGCACACGGCTGGGAAGTTGACGGTTAAATACCGTCTCTACCAATTCTTTACTATTCACTTCTTCCCCATCCTGTCATAAATCTTATTACTTTTAAACCCGTGTTTAAAACGGTTAGTAAAGAAGTATGCCGCTAATTTAACGTCATTATATAGAGTATCCAAAATAAGATGTTCTACAAAACCAATACTTACCCCTATAATCCAGGGATTGTAATTACTTATGATCAACAACATAACGAATAATGGCAGGATTTCCCATGAATGAAGAAGTACATAGAAATGGTCAAGTTCGTAATTGTTGCATTTACGGAAAAATTCTTTTACATCAAAATCAATTTTTTTTATGTTCAGCCAATAGTCCAGCCAGTGGTCTAAGTCAATAAAGACGCCCATCAGGAATGAACCTCCGGCTATAGGCACTGATTTTGTTGTTAAGTACAACACACCGGATACACCGGCAGAGATCGCTAAATGCTGAGTAAATTTAATAATATAACTCCTTCTAAACCCAAGCGAGGGTTTCTTATAACCTTGCTTTTACTTCATGAATAAGC
>Ga0265292_1001430_pt1 | contig 21011 bp, 22 predicted proteins | sample Munlanlewell296A_FD_189080 | JGI IMG/M metagenome (GOLD analysis project Ga0265292, IMG submission 189080) | Leachate microbial communities from a municipal landfill in Southern Ontario, Canada - Leachate well 296A | ecosystem: Engineered > Solid waste > Landfill > Unclassified | place: Canada... | reverse complement strand
GAAATGGCCGGTCGGAAGGGAATCCTTCCGGTTCATATTTTTCTTCAGCTTACACAATAGACGCAATCAGTGCCTTAAAAAGCCTGCAAAGATTTGAAAAAGTAGATCCAAAAAGAATTGGTATCTGGGGTCATAGTATGGCGGGAAATACTGTTTTGAGAGCCATGCTAGTTTCAAAAGAAATAAAAGCTGGAGTTATATGGGCAGGAGCTGTCTACAGTTATGAAGATTTTGTAAAGTATAAAATTAGTGATAATAGCTATGTTCATAGACCTTTTGAGAATAAGGAAGGAGATTCACAAAAGAATCGGGAAACGTCACCAGAAATACAAAATATTAGATCAAATCCCCAAGAAATAGATTTTAATAATGATTTTTGGACCTCAATTTCTTTAACAAAAAATATTAAATATTTATCAAATCCGTTACAAATTAATCATTCGACCAGTGACCCTGTTGTCAACATTGATTATTCCAGGGATTTGGTAAAGGTCTTGAAAGATAATTCAAAAGTCTATGAGTTTTATGAATATGAAGGTGGAGGGCACAATATTACTTCTCCCTATTTTGAGCAGGCCATGGAAAGAACAGTTAATTTTTTCAAAAAAAATTTATAGTCTAATCGTGTTGGGAGACTAGGAATCGGACCTAGATAAACAGATCCAAAGTCTGTTGTCCTACCGTTGGACGATCTCCCATAAATTAGGCAATCATATTTTACCAAAAAATACCTCTTTCTGAACTGTATAATATTGTTATGAAGATAATTACGGAAAAAATTAGCATAAGCGAATTAAATGAAATGGCTAAAAATATGTTTGGTAATTTAGTAAAGGCTGTAGTTGATATAGAAAAAAAGATAATGGCAGTTGATGGAGAGCTTCATGCTGATGAAGAGGTTTTACTTATGCAAAATGGATCAGAACAGAAAAATCTTTGGGGAATTAATATTTACCCGGAAATGAAAGAGAATTTTATTGAATTTGATTCGATGATTAATATCAGGCCCTCAATTGGAAATAAAACTAGGGGAGTAGACGATGAATCTATAAGAAAATTAATCACTAGGGTTGTTGACGATTTGGTTATTAAATAATATGCAGCACAAACAATTATCTCAAGGCCGTTGGTTTGATTTAAGTTTCTTTGAACAAATGGCTAATGTAGGAAGTGAGGTTGAAAGGGCAATATCTTGGAAGAAGAAAGATAACAAAGAATATTCCCAGTTGGCGATTGATAGAGCCTTAGAACTTTTGACTCTCACAATTGATGATAGAAAAAATAGCAATCGATTAAAAGAAGTAGTCCGTGTTTACGAAGTTCTTAATGATTATTTTTATGGTAATAATCAATATCAATCAACTAACTCTTTATGGCAAAAATATTTTTATAATTTTGCTTTTGTTGCAAGACGTAATATAGTATGAACGATACGATTACTTGTCCGCACTGCAAAAAAAAGTTTCCCCTCGATCAGGCGATGACTCACGAGATAAAGGAACAACTTGAGGTAGAGACAAATAAAAAATTAGAAGATGAGAAAAAACGTTTGAATGATGAAGCCCGTAGTTGGAGAGAAAATCAGCTAACAAAATTAAAAGAGAAAGCCAAAGAAGAGATGGAAATGCAGCTTAAAGATAAAAGTAACGAACTTGAAGAATTGAGAAATCAGAAAAAAGCCTTGCAGGAACAAACGCTGGAATTGAATAAATTAATACGCCAAATAAAACAAGAAAGTGACAATCAAAGAATTGAAATGGAAAAGAAATTAATGACTTCACAAGAAAAAATTAGGGAAGAAGAAAAAAGAAAGTCTAACGAAGAAAACAAACTAAAAATTTTGGAAAAAGATAAGAAAATATCAGACGCAATGAAAATGGTTGAAGAATATAAAAGAAAATTAGAACAAGGTTCCCAGCAAACTCAAGGCGAGGTTGTTGAAGAAGAGTTAAAAAAAATATTATCATCAGAGTTTATCTATGACGAAATAATTGATGTGCCTAAGGGGAAAAAAGGAGCAGATTTAATACAAGTTGTAATGAATAATTTTGGAAAAAAATGCGGAACAATATTATGGGAATCAAAACAGGCTAAGGATTGGAGCGAAGGGTGGATTTCTAAATTAAGACAAGATCAAAGAGAAATAAAGGCAGAATTAGCAATAATTGTAACAAACGTTTTGCCGAAAGAAATAATTAATTTTGGGTTAAAAAATAGTATTTGGATTGTAGATTATAAAACCATGGTTGGAGCCGCGATCGCCTTAAGAAATAATTTGATTGAGCTTTCTATTCTGCGTAACGCTAACAAAGGTAAAGAAGAAAAAAAAGAAATATTGTGGAATTACCTTACCAGTATAGAATTTGAACAAAGAGTTGAGGCGATCTATGAATCCTATAACAACTTACGTGACGAACTACAAAAAGAAAAAGACTGGTTTACAAAAAAGTGGGCCCGTGAAGAAAAAAGTATTGATCGAGTTAAAGACAATCTTCTTGGTATGCACGGGGATTTGGAAGGAATTGTTGGAAAAACTCTTCCAGAGTTGGAACAGTTGAAAGAACTCAAAGCAGGTAATTAGATAAACATTTAAGTATTAAACTGTTAGAACCTAAATAAACTTATAAACACTAAACTGTTAAACAAAAAATACTTATTTGATGTTTAAGGTTTAATAGTTTTTTTAACTGTTTAAGTTTTAACCGTTTAACAGTTTAATATTCAAGATTTAATAATGAAAGCCACTTTTACTGACAATGATTCCCTTAGTACTTTCTTTTCCTTCGTCTCCAAGGCAGTTTTAATTATTCCTATTTTTATCCTAGTTATTTCGTTATTCCTTAAATTTAGTTCACCAAAAAATTTAATAACAGATAATTCTTCTACATCAACAATTCTTCCAACGATTAAGACGGAATTTAAATTTAATCTTAAAGGGCCGATTGTTTGTGATAGTTTATTTATTAAAGATAAAAAAATATTATTAAAAAATAAATCAATAAATTATTTATTAAATGGCGATTGCCTCTATATCTGGGATACAGGTAAATTAAATGGAGAAAAAAAATGTGGTTTATCCAGCTATGTTAGCTTAGCTGAAACTTACTTAGATTTTATGAGTGTTGATGACTTAATCAATAATAATTTAATCAAAGACAAAATCAAAAACAAAGATATCGATTTGGCAAAAGTAGTGAAGAGTTGTAGGAGAGGAGATATTAAGGATAAGACAATTTTTGAGATACCGAAAAAAATATTATTTACCAACAAATAGCAAAGAGTCCTTTAGCATTAATCGTAATGTTTTCTTTCCAGATGTAGTTTTAAAATATTTTTCTCTTCGGGTAGCATCATGCATTGATAAATAATATTCGCAAAACAATAAAGTGAACGGCCTTCTCGGCTCTGTTGCTTTAGAATTGCCTTGAATATGTGAAGTCAATCTTTCATGAAGATTAGTGGTATAGCCAATATAAAATAATTTATCTTTTAGAGAAAAAAGTACATACACACAATAAAGTAGTTTTTTCATTTTTGACTCTTATTTAGAGTCATTTAATGTGGTGAAGTAGAACTTACGTTCACTTCACCACTCTGAAGTGAGCTCGACAAAGTCGAGCCTACTTCAGAGTCCCGGCTACGACCTACTTTCCCTTCATCTTTCGATGTGAGTATCATTGGCGCTGACTCGTTTCACGACCTTGTTCGGGATGGAAAAGGGTGGGACCAAGTCGCTCAAGTAACCAGGACGATTGATAGTATATAATATAAATGAATGGAAAACAATAATAAAAAAAGCTCGGTCTTCTATTCTTATAACCTTAATCCGCAGATAAATTTTGATACGCATGCAGAAGGCGAAAGGATTATTCTTTCATTACGCAGTCATCCTTTTACTCAGATTGGTTGGATTTTAAACTCAATTTTTTTGTTTGTTTTTATTTTTGTTTTAAACTTTTTTATCCAAAATTTTTTTAATCTTATCCAGATTTTTATTTTCAATATTTTTGCTGTGGTATTTATATTAAGTTATATTTGGATTAGTTTTTTAGGGTGGTATTTTAATGTTGGGATTGTTACTAATAAACGGGTGATTGATATTGATCTTCACGCCGTTATATATAAAGAAATTTCTGATGCTCAACTGGGCAAAATTGAGGATATTACAATCAAAAGCGGCGGTTATTTACAATCGCTTTTTGATTATGGATCGATTTTTATTCAAACAGCCGGAGCTGCGGTTAATATTGAGTTTAATAGTGTGCCTCATCCGTCCGATGCGGTTCAATTAATTAATAAGTTAATAGGTAAAAAACATGGATTTTAAAGATATTATTTTTAAAGTTATTATTTCACTTCTTGCCCTTTTTTATTTTTTTTACGCTTTAGTAATTTCCAAACAGGTCAAGGTTATGGATAAAGTCCTTCAAGATAAGTACAACTGGTTTATTCTTTTTGTGGCTTCATTGCAAGTGACAGCCTCATTGGTTATATTGATAATAGTATTACTCGCCGTATTTATTGTTTAAAAATTTTAAATTTTAAATCTCAAATCACAAATAAATCATAAATATTAAATAATAAATTTAAAACAGTTTATTATTTAAATTTTATTTGGAGTTTGGAATTTAGGATTTAGAATTTATTTTTATGTTCAAGCAAGAGATTGGCTTCTACTTAGGTCGTGAAAAACCCGATGGTTTTTCCGGCTTCGTTGATGAAAATAATTTATTTTTAACGGTTGAAATTGAAACGGGTATTACTCCGGATCGCGGTCGAGAATTAACTGCCTACATTCGAGAAAAAATTAGCGTCATTAAGATTGAGAACTTACAACAATTTGATGTTTTTATTTTAAACATTATTAAAGAAAAGAATCTGCCGTCAGGGTTTTCTCTTTCTGCCGGTTATTTAAAAGGAAGCATTTTTTATTTGAAGACAGTTAATCAGGGTAAAGTCTATATTCGTCGAAATAATAAACTGGCCCTTCTTATTGAACGGGACGAAACTGCCTCAGGATATATTAAAGAAGAGGATGTCTTTGTCTTTACTTTCAATAGATTTATGAAACTGTTGGGAGAGGAATCTGGATTGAACCAAAAATTTGACCACAGACCAATCTCAGATATTATTGATGAAATAACCCCAGAATTACTTGAACTCGATGACCAAGGAACGGCGGCTTTATTTTTAAAACTAAAAAAAATGGAAGAAGAAATAACAAGAGTTAATAATTTTAGTTTAAAGGATTTCTATCAACGATTCGGTCAGCAAAAAACTTTAACATTCATCACGGTTTTTATTTTGGGAATAATTTTATTTTGGAGTGTTGGTTTAGGTTATGCACGTCGATCAAGCGAGAATAACCAAAAAAAAATTAACTTAACTCGCGATCTTATCAGTCAAAAATTGAATCAAGCAGAAGAAGTGTCATTCTTGAATATGTCAAGTGCCCTGAATTTAATCGCGGATAGTAAAGAGGAAGCTAATAAGTTGAAGCAGGAGTTAGATGTTAAGAGTTATGAGTTAAGTGGATTGGATAAGCTAATTATAGATACTGAGAATAAGATACTTAAAAAAGAGGAAAAGAAATATACGGAATTTTTTGATTTGACCGTTGATGATAAAAATGCAAAAGGAGATAATATCGATCTTAACAACAACCGTCTTCTAGTTAGTGATAAGACAAAAGGGGTTCTGTATGAACTTTCACTGGATAAAAAATCTTTAGACAAAGATCAATCTAATGAAATAAAAAAATCTGCCCTTATTGCTTTGTCTGAAGAAAAAAAATATTTTTATGTTCCTGGTGAAGGAATCTATCAGATAATTAATAGTCAACCCTCCTCCGCCAACCTGCCTGCCGGCAGGCAGGGAGCTTCGGCGGGCGAGGCAAAAAAAATAATTGAGAATGATCGTGATTGGGGAAAGATTATAGATATAGTCGTTTTTAACAGTAATATTTATTTGTTAGACCAGGGAAAAGATGAAATTTGGAAGTATATGGTTGCGGAATCAGGATTTGGTAGTAAAAGTTCTTATTTCCAACCTGGTCAATCAGTTGATTTATCTCAAGTAAATTCTTTGAGCATTGATGGCTCGGTTTATTTGGCTGGCAATGCAGTTATGTTTAAATATACCTCAGGTTTACGTGACGGATTCAAAATTGATCTGCCTGATGGAAGCGCCAACATAAATAAAATCTTTACCACTCGCGATTTGGAAAAAGTGTATGGTTGGGACAAAAAGAGGGGAATAATTTATGTGATGAATAAAAACGGAGACTATCAGGAGCAGGTGAATTCAAAAATTTTGTCTACTGCCGCAGACTTTGTGGTTTATAAAAACTCGATCTATGTTCTGCAGGAGAGCAAGATCTATAAGATAGAATAGATTGTTTTATTGTCCCAGGGTTGGTAATTTTATTTCAAACCCGCCTCCGTCAATTGGCACAATAATTCCTAAAATATTACCTGCTAAAAGGTTAAAGACTGTCAAAACAACAAAAACAAGTAGGATACCTATTAAAGCATTAGTGATTTTATTTTGGGCTTTGGTGATTTTTTCTTTCTCTCCACTTGAAGAAATCCAATCGAATGCCCCCCACAAAAGATAAACTAGCATAAACAAACCGGCAACCAGTATAAACATTTGAATACCAAAGCCAATAAATTTACCCAATCCCTGAACTGGATTATCTCCACCAACATTCATAGCGGGAGGTGGAGAGATTCCACCAAATAAATCATCAATTGCTTGATCGGCTAAAAGTTTCATTTTGGTAAAATAACTCCTAATAATTGAATAACTAAATAACTAGCAACGACAATAATTAAACCTAAAACAGCGTTTGCAATCGATGAATAGGCTTTTTTTAACGCGTCTGGATTATCACCATGAGTCAAAATATCAAAAGCGGCGCGCAACAAAATAACTAAAAATATCAAACCGGCACCGGTCATAGCTAAAGGGAGAGCAAGGCTTACAATTTGACCAATATTATTTATTTTTGCAGCTGGAAAACTAGTGGGATTAATAGATAAAGCTTGAACCATGCTAAAATTATAGCAGAAATTCAAAAGTCAAAAGGCAAATAAGTTGTCATCCCCGTGAAGACGGGGATCCAGTCTATAATTACTTTATAATGTATATTTAGCTTGGATTCCCGCCTACGCGGGAATGACTTTGATGTTATAATAATATCAATTATGTTTAACCCAACGTTTACAATTACAAATAAAATACTGACGAACATCTCCAAAATCGAAGCCTCAGAAGAAGTGATAAAACATTCTCCACTTTTGCCTCTCTGGGAAAAACAGTTTAAAGAAGAAGCTTTGATTAGAGCAGTTTATCACGGCACTCATCTTGAGGGCAATATTCTTCATAAGGACGATGCTAAAGATATTCTCATGGGGCGTGATGTAATAGGGAGACCTCGAGATATTCAAGAAATTATTAATTATCGAAAAGTGATTGAATTTATTGATGATGAAGCAAATAAAAAAATTGATAAAATTTCTGAGCAAATAATCAAAAAATTACATAGAATTTTAACTGATAAAATTTTGACCCCAGACGGATTGGGAGAGTATAGGACAAAACAGGTAATTATCAGAAATTCCGCCAATGGTGAGGTGACTTTTCGTCCGCCTCCTCCAATTGAAGTCCCTTTTTTGATGCGTGAGTTTGTCTACTGGTTAGGACGTGATGATAAAGATAAACTACATCCGGTTTTGAAAGCGGGGATTGCTCATCATGAACTGGTTAGGATTCATCCGTTTTTAGATGGTAATGGTCGAGTTTCTCGAGTACTGGCGACTCTAATCTTATTTTTGGGTGGCTATGATATTAGACGATTTTTTTCATTAGAAGAATATTATGATCGCGACGCCATTACTTATTATCAGAATCTACAAAAAGCGTCAAGCGGGGATTTAAGCAGTTGGTTAGAGTATTTTACATTAGGAGCAGGGATTGAATTTGAAAAAGTCAAAGAAAAAATTTTAAAATTATCTAAAGATGTAAAGCTGAAAGAAAAATTTGGCGGCCAACAGATTTTTTTGACTGAACGGCAAATGAAAATGATTGAATACGTTCAAGAAATTGGCTATATCCAAAATCAGACTTTTGGTGATGTTTTTCCTGACGTGTCTGAAGATACGGTTTTACGTGATCTTCAGGATCTAATAAAGAAAGGTTTGCTTAAAAAAATTGGAAGTACTAAATCAGCGCGTTACACAATGGTTTAATCATATTTCAAATGTTGTAAGCTCGGTATTAAATTTTATTTCTCCGTGGGAACCCTCCCCTTTTCGGGGACTCCCAAGTCGAAAAAAATTTAATACGCTCGCTTACTCTGAAATTTTATTCATTGTCATTCCCGCGGAGGCGGGAATCCAGTCTAAAATTACCTTATGTTTTTCTCAGAATTAGCAAAATATTTTGAAAGAATTGAAAAAAATTCTTCCCGCTTGGAAATAACGAGAATATTAGCGGAATTATTTAAGTTATTGAATGTTCAAGAGATCGCAAAAGTTGTTTATTTACTTCAAGGAAGAATGGGCCCCGCCTATGAAGGAATTGATTTTGGCATGGCGGAAAGAACAATTATTAAATCGGCTATGTCTGCTCTAAATATTGACCGCAGTTATTTTGAAAAAGAGTTTAAAAAGAGCGGTGACCTAGGGCAGACTGTTGAAAGCTTTAAAAAACTATATACATCATTTGAAGAAAAGGAGATGGAAGTGCTAATGGTTTTTGATTTTTTTTATCGATTAGCTACAGCATCAGGAAATGGTTCGCAAGAAATAAAAATAAGTCTTTTATCACAGTTGATTCGTCAACTTGATCCGTTATCAGGAAGATATTTAGTCCGTCTTCCGACCGGTATTATCCGCCTCGGGTTTTCTGATATGACGATACTTGATGCTTATTCTTGGATGCTAAAAGGAGATAAGAGTTTGCGAACAATTATTGAGACCGCCTATCATGTCCGACCCGACCTGGGATTTATTGGGAAAACCCTAAAAGAAAAAGGAATCAATGGTTTTAAAAAAATAGAACCTAAAGTTTTTACGCCAATCATTATGATGAAGGCGGAAAGAATGTCATCGGCCAAAGAAATTATTAAGCAAATAGGCAAGTGTTTAGTTGAACCGAAGTTTGATGGGTTTAGACTGCAGGTGCATTATATAGGGTCAGACCCTCGTCGAGGGTCTGACCCTACTGCAAAGGTTAAACTATTCTCACGTAGTCTTGAGGATGTAACTTATATGTATCCTGATATTGTTGAAGGGGTTAAAAAAGAAGTTAAAGCGGACGAATTGATCATTGAAGGAGAGGCGATTGGTTATAATCCAAAAACCGGCGAATTTCTCCCGTTTCAAGAAACCGTTCAGCGTAAACGAAAATATGATATTAGGGCAAAATCAATTGAAGTGCCTTTAAAACTTTTTGCTTTTGAGCTTTTATATCTAAACGGAAAAAATTTTATTAAGCTTCCCTTTATTGAACGAAGAAAAGCCCTTGAACAAGTAACGGTAAAAAATAAAGATATAAGTAAGCAAATCATAGTTGTTGACCATCAAGAAGAAGTAGACAAAGAAGAACGGCTTGAAGAAATTTTTGATCAGGCGGTTGCTAAAAAATTAGAAGGAGTGATTGCCAAAAAGATTGATGGTATCTATCAACCTGGCGCTCGGGGCTGGAACTGGATTAAATACAAAAGAAGTTATTCTTCAAAGATTAACGATACAATTGATTGTCTGGTGATGGGCTATGACTTTGGGAAAGGAAAAAGGACGGATTTTGGTATGGGAGCGTTTTTAGTTGGGGTAAGAGATGAAAAAAATGATAAATTTGTGACGGTGGCAAAGATTGGTACAGGATTGACGGATGAAGAATGGCGAGAATTAAAAATTAAGAGTTTAGAATTAAGAATTAAAAACAAACCAGATAATTATTTGGTTGACAAACTTGCTAAGTGTGATGTTTGGGTATCTCCTAAAATTGTAGTTGAGATTAAGGCCGATGAAATTACTAAGTCACCCACCCACACGGCCGGTTTAGCACTTCGTTTTCCTAGGTTGGAACGATTCCGCGATGATAAAAAACCAGAAGACGTAACTACACTAGAAGAGCTTCAACATATGACTCGTTAATTAAGGTCCGACCTTAAAAGGACGGACCTTATAAAACTTAAACCAAATGACGATGGGAAAAAAACATTTTAAAGAATCTAATATTATATTCACCAAAAAATGATAACGGATTATTAATTATTCTTCTTGCAGATGAAGCAACAATTATATTTCCATCATGATAGATTTTCCCGTATTTTTTAATGTGTAAGCATAAATCAATATCTTCATGAACCGCTTTTTCATCAAGGCAAATTCTGTTTTTAACTTTATTCCAAATAGTTTTTTTTATTACATAACTTGGGCCAAGAAAAGGATAGACGCCAATCATAAGCTTCGGAATTAATAAATAAATATAAAAAATAATCGTAAAACGACCAATTATTGGAATGTCACTGAATTTTATTGGCATTGATATTCCAATTACGGAGGGATAACTAGAAAAATCACTTTTAATATTTTTTATCCAATTTAATGGCAGAATTGTATCTGCATCACATTTGGCGATTATTTCATTTTTCGCTTCGTTGAATCCGGTGTTTCTAGCTGGAATCATTCCCTGTTTTTTTTCTTGAATAATTTTAATCCCTTTATATTTTTTGACTATATTAATAGTTTCATCAGTACAGTTATTATCAACAACTATAATTTCGTCAGGTTTTTCCTCCTGCTTCATAAGAGAATCAAGGCAGTTTTTAATATATTTTTCTTCATTATAAACCGGTATAACAACGGATACTTTCATAAATTAATTTTTTTTATCAAATTATTTTTAACATATTTAATTAATTTATCAATTTGATTATTATTTTTATTAGGTTTTTTAATATAGAAAGAATATAGATATGATTTAAGTAAATAAGAAATAGGATTTTGTTGTTTCAGTATTTCAGATAGAATATCAAAGCTTTCCACAAGAAATAATTTAGCAACAATATCATAGGTTTGTTTTTCATACTTTAATGTTGTTTTTACCCCATCTAACGGAAATAGTTGCATTTTTTTATTTCTAAAAATATAGTTTAAATATAATTCTAATCCATAACCTTTCTTAGACATTTCACTTAAATAAGGAGTAAGGTTTTTTTTCCAATAAGCTCTTTCACCACTGAGAGGTAGGAATAATTTGTCAGTTTTTATATCATTTGGATAACCAATAACAACTTCTTTTTTTCCTAAAATTAAAGGGTTAGTTAATTTTGCCAAATGTGAATCATTTAATCCTGTTAAGTCGGCATCAATAAAAACAACAATGTCTCCTATTGATTTTTCAATTCCTTTTACAATAGCATAACTTTTACCATGATTTTTTTTCAGATTGATTAATTTCATTTTTTTAAACTTTCTGACTATGGAAAGAGTATTATCCGAAGATCCGTCATTAATAGTTATTATTTCGTCTACCAAAGAAGAATTAATCAGAGATTTTAGTACGCCGCCAATTTTTTTTTCTTCGTTATAAGCGGGAACGATAACAGAAATAAGGTATTTTTTCATAAGAAGATCATATAAATAGTAAAACCATTATTTTGATATACAATCGGAAATTGATATTGACTAGGCTTTTCGGAGACAAAATATTTGGCTCCATATTTTTTTGATATTCTTATAATATCTTTTTCAGATAGAGAGTAATAAGCTTTTTTAGTAATAATAATATTTTTAAGAGGGTCATCAGAAAATTGTTTGAGAGCTTTCGGAGCAACGTCTTCAAACCTTGGACGCCAGTAATCTATATAAGAAGGGAGAAATGCGCCTTCAAGTAACTCAGACAAAGTTGAAACAGTCGATCTTTCCGAAACGACCCTCCATTCAAGGTCATAAAACCACCATAAAGCCGGAGGAGTTATAAAAATTGCATCTTTTGGTGTATTATTTTTTGCCCATATTTGAACATCATAGTTATCATCTTTTATTGGATAAATATTTATGCCAGGTTTCCAAATACTCATCTGATGAAAAATAACTAGGGTTAATAAGAAGACAACAATAATCGAATATTTGAATATATAAATATGATTTTTATTATTAATTTTTTTATATAAAACTAAGATAATAAGGGAGATTAGAGGAGAAATAGAAAATAATAACGCAAAGATAAGCAGACTAATTTTATTAGTATTTATTTTTTTGTCAGTAAATAGTTCAGATATGTAGCCGGCAAAATATAAATAGGCAAAAATATTAATAAATATACCGACTCTGATTATTTGCGATTGAATAATTATTGTTAGAGGAAGCCATGTGCCCGCAATTACTTGAACTATTAAAATAGTTATGGAAGCCAATATAAAATTTCTGATAATTAAGTCATTCTCAGATTTTTTTACTGGCATGGTTAAGAAAAAGATAACAATAGTGGATATGCCATTTAGAATGGTAAAATTTATTAAAGGATTGGTTGTAATAAGAGTAAAGACGTGAGCTAAAAGGCTATTATTAATAATATAAAACCAGCTTCTATCTAATCCAATATCAACATGCGAATTGCTGAATTTCCAGATCAAAACCGGGGAAGCAAATAAAAGAAAAGCAAGAAATTGCTTTATGAGGTTTTTAAATCCTATTTCTCTAATTCTCAACAATGAATCAAAAATAAACATGGCTAATACGAAGTTCACCGAAACAACATGGATGTTATACATTAACCCCAAAATTAAAAATGCGTATAAAGGTTTTTTATTCAGGTAGAGATTTATTGCCAGTAACAGGAAAGGAAGAGTAAAGGTTCTGTTCAGTAGACTGAACTCGAAGATGGGAAATCCGGCGAAACCAAGATGAGGGAAGATAAAAGCGATGACAGCCAAAAAAGAAGCGATTGGGCTGTTGAATAAAGTTTTTGCTAAGTTCCAAATAGCCCAAAAAGTTAAAAAGGTTGCTAAAAAATGAACAATGAACATGGTGACTTCGAGAACCCCCATTCGATAAAAAGGGATAAAGAAAAACCAGAAAAATGAATAGTGATAATTTCGTATTTCCAAGAATTTATCATTTGGATAGAGGCTGGGGTCTGAAAATTTTTTTAAATCTGGAATATGAATGGCCTGATCAAAAGTACCGAAATAATAACCCATGAAAGATATGGTTATAATCGAAACAATAGCAAAAAATATATATTGGTAAATTTTCTTTTGCGAAATTTTGTAGCTAATTAATGTCAATAGCTTTATCATTTTTATATTTTGAAAGTTGAAATAATAGGATAATGATCGGAAGAATGAGATTCGATTCTTTCAGTTTTAATTAGTTTTAAACCTCGGTAGAAAGAATAATCAGTTTTTATTTGCTTGACAAAGAATTTATTAATAAATGGTAAAGTAAATCTTTGAAATATATTAAATTTTTCAAATTTTCCACTGTCAGAAAATTTTATTGTCTGTCTTATATTGGCGGTCGCCTCTTTCAAGCCATACTTTGCCATCATTTTTTCGAGGTTTTTTCTTTTATAAGGAAAGTAATTAAAATCGCCAACGATAACTAATTGTTTTTTTCCAGATAAGTTGATTGATTTTAAAACATTATTAATATGTTTTATTCTCAGATCATTGCTTCCAACAACATATAGGTGAACATTACATATACAGATTTTTTTCTTTGTCAGTTTATGGGTGAAATTTGTTTCTAAAACCGTTTTTGGCTGATTGTAGCCAAGCACAATTCTTAGAATATTAAAAAAGAAATCTCCTAAGTTAATTCCAAGGTCAAGTTTAAACGAATCGTTATATTTAAGATTTTTTGAATTATAAAAAGTGATTACGCCAAAAATTTTTCCAAATTTAACAAAAGAATTGGAATAATCAGCCATTTTATAGCCAAATTTTTCAATTTTTTGAATACTTTTATCATCAGTCAGAGCTTCCTGTAAGCAAATTATGTCTGGATGATAAGAATCAATCACCTCACCAAGTTTATTAACGCCATTGTTGAATAAAGTATTGTAGGTAAGCAAAGATAAGTTCATAAAATAAATGACAAATAACCAATAACAAACATCAATTGAATTTTAAATAATAAACCTGCCTGCCGGCAGGCAGGTAACAAATGTTTTAAACATTAAATATTGGTAATTTGTTATTCAATTGTTATTTAACATTTGATATTTGTTATTAAAACATGTTGATTATACTACTTTTGATCTGACTTGTTAATTTAATTAGTTATCCACAGACTCTGGATAACTTTTATTATGTTGTTGTGATAATCTAAGACGGTATATTAATACTATAAGGTGTCCTATAGACAATATGATTTTCTCTATAGGTCTTGACAAACAATTTAATTTTGTTTATAGTAAGGCATATGAAGAAATCAATAATCTTTAAAAATAAGTATCAAAAGAAAAATGAACTAATTGGGTTTGTTGCTGATCAATTTAAGAAATTAACGAAGAAGAATTTAAGAATACCGGTAACGTTATATCATTTGTAAACTTTAAGCTATCCGCCTTCGCATAAAGCTACGGCGGACGAAGAAAAAGAGCATCACTACCGCTCGTATTTGAGGCAACGACGTATAGTAATGCTCGGTACCACGATAGCAAAAAAAAAGTGGTTTGTCAAGCCCGCTTAGCGGGCTTTTGCGTTTATTGATTTACCTGATACAAAGCTCCAAACCCATTAGAAGACTTGAAAATTAATTTACCAATTTTTAGCCATTTTTTCTCATCTAAACTGGGGTATTTTTGGCGTTCTAACCTTGAGATTACCACATATTTTATTTGGTATTTCTTAACTAAATCTTTAAATTCTTTTAATTTATTATTATTTATTTTCTTACCCTTGAAAATTATTAATGTTTGATTAGGATATATTAAACTTGGATTATTAATAGTGTTGTTATTTAATTTATATAAATCTTTCCAATCATTAAATCTAATTTTTTCGGCTATTTTTATTAAATAATCACCAGGTAATACGGTATAAGTATTCTCAAATTCGTCATAAAGATTATCTTCGTACATTTTTTGTACATCAGGAATTCTTTTACCAACCACATCAGAGCTGCCTCGCCAGAGCCACTCGTGCACCCACCAACCGGCGACCGTTGGTAGACCAGTAAAAGCTGAGATCCTCTCGTAATCCGTATAAGAATCTCCTTGGGCCTCTAAAATTACAGGTTGTTCTTTTTCGTTTTTGTTTAGATAATTAATGATCTCATTATCCTCAAGGAAGCTACCTTTTAACCAATCTTGACCATCTAATTGCACTGGACGATTAAGCGCGCCGTAGTATGAGGGAACAGAAAAATAAGGGTAGATTGACGGGAAGAAGAGGAAAACGACAAAGATAATAGATAGTAGATAATAAATGATAGACTTTTTAATATTTTTTAACAAATAAAATGTGACGATTGAAGCGACTCCCATCATGCTAAAAGCCTGATATCCAAGCTTGAACATAGTGTTAGCCCGGAAATGAGCAGGGTAAATATCTTTTATATAAAAAAATTCGGGGATGACAGTAAGAAATATTCCGAACAAAAATAAAATAAGAATGAAATTGTTTAATTGCTTGTCCGATTTCATTGTTCCAGTCTTATTTTTTATAATCAAAAATATCGCAAACGAAACCCAAAAGAAACCCCAGAGAACAAAAAGCATCCAAAATGGGGAGATTTGACAGTTACCAGATTCAAAAAGAAAGGGGCCGATTTTTCCAATATTAGTTAAAAATTTTGGGGAACAGTTAACGCCTATGCCACTAATAAATGGCTTAAAATACCAGGAAAATGGCAAAGAAAAAATGACAAATGAAGAAATAAGGACAAACGAATTTAAAAATAATTTATAAGAGAATCTAAACATCATAAGGAAAATAAATAAAGTAAGTAATATATAGATCGGACCGTCAAAGGCATTAGTCATATAGTGAACAGCAGCCATGAAGCCGAGAAAGACGATAGGGATTAGGGAATAGAATGTAGAGACGTGATTAATCACGTCTTTACGTAGTTTTTCGGTAAACATTACAAACAATACGGCCAGTGTTAACAACACAAACGGTATATCAAACACATGACCGTGCAAGTCCGCAACCACATACGAATAAGAAGGAAATTCATGAATGGTAAAGGGAATAAAACGGGTGGCATTCGGATACCAATAAGCAGTCGGGTTGAATAATGACAAAATTTTCCAAAAAGGAATCGGAGTCTCATTGGGATAGCCTTTGGTAAATAAATATATTGTATGGAGATTTCCGCCGAGATTAATCAAATAAGCCCCGATTAAACCAAAAACAACCGCCTTAAATTGATTTATTTTCTGATTGTACTTTCTAATGATATTTATAATGAGGGAAAATACCTGAGTCACTCCCTGAGCAAAAATGGTTGCAAGAATTAAATTGTAGCCAATTGAAGCTTTTATATTACTTAGTTTAATCAATAAAGCTCCGGATAGATGGCCGAAATAATAATAGTTAATTGGTTCGGGAGTATACCAAATATCTTTTGGGGGAAAGAATTTAGTCCGTAATATTGAATTTATAAATCCAAAATCCATAAATTTTTCCAAACCGTGGATAGAAGGTTCCTGGCCTCGAACGAAAGTCCAAAAGAAAAGGCAAAAAATAAACAGGATTTCTTCGATGATTATCATTGGCCAATGGTTTGTTGTAGAGACGGTGACCTGCCTGCCGGCAGGCAGGTTAATCACGTCTTTACGTTGTTTTTTATAAATAAACCAGTTGATAATGGCGAAAAGGCAGAGAGAAAAGATAAGACTGAGACGGTTAAAAGGAAGAACTTTAACAATTCCAAGAACAAAAACAAAATAGCTAAGTAAAATAATTCCTAAAGTTTTGGCAAAAGGATAGCCAAAATCAAAAGAAAATTTTTTAAATACTTTTTTGGTTAAGGGAGTAAAAACGACGCCAATAACAAGTAAAGTCAGATACCATTGAAGCGTAATTAGAATCCAGTTCATAGGAAATTATTATATAATAATAACCAGCTTTAAATAACAAATAATAAATGTCAAATAACAATTGAATAACAAATATCAAATTTTAAAATATTTAAAACATTTGTTATTTATTATTTAAAATTCAATTGATGTTTGTTATTGGTTATTTGTTATTTTCTTAATATATGGATTCAAAATATCAGCCGCAATTAGTCGAGAAAAAAATTTATAAAGAGTGGGAGGAAAAAGGTTATTTCAAAGCAAGTGTTAATAAAAAGAAAAAACCATTTTCAATTATTTTACCTCCACCAAACGCCAACGGTAGTCTTCACTTGGGCCATGCAATGTTTACCTATGAAGATATTATGATCAGATTCAATAAAATGATGGGAAAGGAAACTCTTTGGTTATTGGGACTAGATCATGCAGGGACCGAGACACAATTTGTATTTGAAAAACATTTAAAAAAACAGGGAAAAAGTAGATATGATTATAAAAGAGACGAGCTCTACAAAATGATTTGGGACTATGTAGCAGAAAATAAAAATAATATTAAAAACCAATTAAAACGATTAGGATTTGCTCTTGATTGGAGTCGGGAAAAATTTACGATGGATCCAGAGATAGTCAAAATTGTTTATAAAACTTTTAAAGATTTATATAATCAAGGATTAATTTATAGAGCAAATAAATTAATTAATTATTGCACAAACTGTGGGACTTCATTTTCTGATCTTGAGGTTGTTTATGTTGAGAGAACAGATCCGTTGTACTATATGAAATATGGCCCGTTTACCTTAGCAACCGTTAGGCCTGAAACAAAGTTTGGTGATACGGCCGTTGCCGTTCATCCCGATGATAAACGCTATCAGAAATGGATTGGTAAGGAAATAGAAGTAGATGGATTAATAGGAAAATTTAAAGTCATTGTTGTAGCTGACCGAACGGTCGATCCTAAATTTGGGACGGGAGCCGTCAAAGTAACACCAGCTCATGACTTTAATGATTACGAAATTGCCAAAAGGCACAATCTTTCCATGAAGCAGGTGATAGGATTTGACGGTAAGTTAAATGAACTAGCCGGGAAGTATCAAGGATTAAGAATTTTTTCTGCTCGTCAACAGGTTGTTGCGGACCTCCAGGCAAAAGGGCAGATGGTAAAAATAAAAGAAGATTATGTGCATCGTGTAGGAACGTGTTATAAGTGTGGCAAAGTTCTTGAGCCGCTTCCAAAAGAACAATGGTTTATAAAAATAAAACCCTTAGCTGATAAAGCAAAAGAACTAATTGAAGAAAAAGAAACAGAAGTTTTACCAAAAAGGTTTAAAAAAAGATTAACAACGATTTTAGATGATTTTATTGACTGGAATATATCTCGTCAGGTTGTTTGGGGGATAAGGATTCCGGCATATAAATGCCGGAAAATGTCAAATGTCAAATGTCAAATGTCAAATGGATGGTTTATTAATACTGAAAAACCAACAAAATGTTCCAACTGTGGAAGTGAAGATTTTGAACAAGATGAAGACACTTTTGACACTTGGTTTTCTTCAGCCCAGTGGCCCTATGCCACATTAATGACTGAGGGACAAAAAACCTTTGATTATTTTTATCCAACATCAGTCATGGAAACAGGACATGATATTTTAAGGGCTTGGGTAGCACGAATGATGATGATCGGATATTTTTCCACAAAAAAAACTCCCTTCAAGACAATATTTTTACACGGAATGGTCCGTGATTTCAAGGGTCAGAAGATGAGTAAAAGTAAGGGAAATGTAATTGATCCAATTCTAATGATTGATAAATATGGTGCCGATGCTCTTAGATCAGCTCTTATTTTCGGAATTAAAGAGGGGGGAGATGTTTCTTTATCCGAAGAAAAAGTAATTGGAATGAGGAATTTTATTAATAAGATTTGGAATATGGGCAGATTCATTGAGATGAATCTGCAAGCACCAAGTTCCAAATCACAAGCTCCAAATAAATCTAAAAATTTAAATTCAAAAATTTTAAACGAATTAGAAAAAGAATTTGAGAAGGAGAAAAAGCAGTATTTAAAATACATGGATTCTTATCAGTTTTCGAAGGCTTTAGGGCTGGTTTATGAATTTATTTGGCATCGGTTTGCCGATTATTATATAGAGCAATTGAAAGATGAAGTAATTAATGGTAATATAGAAGCTCTCGGTAAATTGAAAGAAGTATATTTAGAGAATCTAAAAATGCTTCATCCGTTTATTCCATTTGTCACAGAGGAGATATGGGGTGTATTCAAAAGAGAAGAAGGAAGCATTTTAAAATCAAGTTTATAAAGTTATAAATGTAGGGAACAAAAATCTTTGTTCCTTACCATAAAATTATGAAACGTACCTGGCAACCGAAGAAGGCGAAAAGAATGAAAAAACACGGATTTTTAAAGAGAATGGATAGTCATGATGGAAGAAAAGTGCTGAAAAGAAGAAGAGGAAAAGGAAGAGCGAAGCTCACAGTATAAATTTTAAATTTTTATGCAATTTTTTGTTCAATATATTTTTGATCCTTTTTTTGCCCATCCAATTTTAAATTTATTGGTTGTTTTTTATAAGCTATTTTTATTTATTAAGCTTCCTGGTGCTTTCGGATTTGCAATTATTGCGCTTACGGTGGCTGTCCGTTTACTTTTTCAGCCTTTTTTTCAGAAACAGATTGAAACAGCCAAAAAAATGCAGGAACTCAAACCTCATTTAGACAATCTTTCTTCAAAACATAAAGATGATAAAAAACAACTTCAAGCTGAGCAGTTGAAGCTTTATCAACAGCACGGGATCAACCCAACCTCAGGTTGTTTAGTGATGATAATCCAACTCCCAGTTTTTATTGCCCTTTATAACACTTTAAATCTTTTTTTACTGAATGGTCATGCAGAAAAAACAATTACGGCTATAAATAAAGTTTTGTATTTTTCCTTTTTGAAAATAGATTCGGTTAATTCTTGGTTTTTTGGATTGGATTTGGTTAAAACGCCAAAACAGGCTGGAGACTGGTACTATTTATTAATTCCTTTGATCACAGGGATCTTGCAGTATTTTCAGGCTATAGTATCAATGCCACAAGCAAATACAACCTCGCAGGTTGTACAGGCTCAAAAAGATAAGGATAAAAAGACAGACGGTCAGGGAGATTTTCAAAAAGCGATGAACACGCAAATGAAATATATGTTTCCAGTTTTGATTGGTTGGTTCTCATATACTTTGCCAATAGGCTTGGCATTATATTGGAATATTTTTTCGATAATGGGTATAATGCAGTACAAGAAAGTAAATAACAAATCACAAATATCAAATAACAAATAAATAACAAATATAAAATTTTAAAACGTTTTAATATTTATTATTTAAAATTCAATTGATGTTTGTTATTTATTATTTATTATTTTTTAAAATAGTATGGATAAAATCACAACAATCAAAACTGAGACAGAAGAGCTTTTGGGGAAAATGATTACTAAATTTGAGGTTGAGGTTACCGACGACGGAGGAATTTTTCAGGTAATTATTAAAACTGATGAAGAAGTATCAACTGTGATCGGTCGCCATGGAGAAACAATCCGAGCAATTCAAAAAATATTAGAAGTAATCCTTTACAAAAAATTTAATGAAAGAGTTGAAATTTTAGTGAACGTCAACGACTTTCGGGAAAAACAAAAGGAACGACTTGAAACAATGGCCAGAGAGTACGCCGATCAAACCAAAGCGACTGGAACAGCCTCTTATATAAGATCGCTTTCATCTTTCGAGCGAAAATTGATCCACGAATTTATCACTGCTAACTATCCTGACCTAACCACTTCATCAGTCGGAGAGGGTAGGGAAAGACAGTTGGTGATTGAAGTAAAGAAATAAATTTCCTTTCCTCCTTGTTTAGCTTCGTGATTTTTGCTAAAGTTTAATCATGGTTGATAATAAATTTGATTTAAATATCAA
>Ga0265292_1001429_pt1 | contig 21020 bp, 20 predicted proteins | sample Munlanlewell296A_FD_189080 | JGI IMG/M metagenome (GOLD analysis project Ga0265292, IMG submission 189080) | Leachate microbial communities from a municipal landfill in Southern Ontario, Canada - Leachate well 296A | ecosystem: Engineered > Solid waste > Landfill > Unclassified | place: Canada... | reverse complement strand
TGGTGCCACCGGCGAAGACCAGCGTGGAGGTGCCGGGGTCGAGGGTGCCGGCGGTGTAGGTCCAGTTGTTGGCGGTGCGAATGGTGCCCGCCAGGGTGAGGGTGCCCAGGGTCTTGTTGATGTTCAGTGCAGGCAGGGTGCCGGCGGTGGTGGTGGCGCTGCCGGTGAAGGACTGGGCCGCGGTGCCGTCGATGAGCAGGGTGCCGGTGCCGCCATCGAAGGTGGAGGCTTGGGTGAGATTGCCGCGGGCGGCCACCGTGCCGGCGGCCGGAACGATGGCCTGGTTGATACTCCCATCCGTCAGGGTCAGTGTCCCCGTGACGATCAAGGTGGCGCTGTCGGCCACGGTCTTGATGCCCGTCCCCTGAAACTCGACATTGGTGAGGGTGTGGGAGCCGGTGATGGTCAAGACGCCGTTGAAGATCGCCGTGCTGGCGCCGGGGTCGAGGGTGCCGGCGGTGTAGGTCCAGTTGGCGGCGACGATGCGGAGCGTCCCGCTCAGGGTCAGCGTGCCGGTGGACTTGTTGATGGTGACATTGGGCAAATCGCCCGCGATCGCCGTGGCACTCCCGGTGAAGGTCTGGGGGCCGGCGCCATTGATGAGGAGATTCCCCGCGCCTCCGTCAAAGGTGGAGGCCTGAGTGAGGTTGGCTCTGGCTTCCAGGTTGCCGGTGCCGGCGATCGATCCGTCCGCCAGAGTGAGCTCCCCATTGGCGACGACCGTGCCATTGACAGTGAAGGCCACAGCGGAGGGCATAGTCAGGGTGCTGTTGACGGTCAGCGTGGTGCCAGCCGCCACGGTGGTGGCCCCGCGGATCTCCACCAGGTTGAGGGTGTGGGAACCGGTGATGGTGCCACCGGCGAAGACCAGCGTGGAGGTGCCGGGGTCGAGGGTGCCGGCGGTGTAGGTCCAGTTGTTGGCGGTGCGAATGGTGCCCGCCAGGGTGAGGGTGCCCAGGGTCTTGTTGATGTTCAGCGCAGGCAGGGCGCCGGTGGTGACGGTGGCGCTGCCGTTGAAGGACTGGGCCCCAGTGCCGTCGATGAGCAGGGTGGCGGTGCCGCCATCGAAGGTGGAGGCCTGGCTGATGTTCCCCCGGGCGGCCACGGTCCCCGCCGCGGGGACAAGGGCCTGGTTGATGAAGCCGTCTGTGAGGGTCAGAACACCCGTCGCGACGAGAGTATCGCTGTCGGCCACGGTCTTGATGGAGCCTCCGGAGGGAGCGAAAGTGAGGTTGTTGAAGGTCTCGCTGGCGGCGACATCGAGGGTGGTGGCTGCTCCGTCGAAGGTGATGGTGCCGGTGCCTTCGTTGAAAGACCCGCCGGAAACGGTGAAGTTCCCGGAAGTGAAGAGAGTGGCCGAGGTCGAAGTGAAGGTCCCGGCCGAGAGGGTGAAGCTGCTGTTGAGGTCGACGATGGCGGTCCCGCCGTTGAAAGTTCCCCCGCTCTGGTTGAAGGCGCCGTTCCAGGTGAAGGCAACGCCGCCCTGGTTGGCTGTCCCATTTTGAACTGCGAAGCTCCCATCCCAGGTGACCGTCCCGGCGCCGGTCGTATCCATGGTCACATTGGCGGCATTGAGGGTCACCGCGGGGAGCTGGCCGCCTGCGGTGAGGGTGATGGTCCGGGTGGCCAGGCCGGTGGCGGCCAGGGTGCCCGTGCCGCCATCAAAAGTGCTCGCGTGGGTGACGCCTCCTTGGGCCTCGATGGTGCCGGTGTCGATGTTGCCTTCCGTGAGGGTCAGGGTGCCGGTCACCACCAAGGTATCTCCGGCGGCGACCGTTTTGATTGTTCCGGAGGTGGGGGCGAAGGCGAGGTTGTTGAAGGTCTCGCTGGCGACGACGTCGATCGTGGCCGCCCCTCCGTCAAAGGTGACCGTTCCCGTGGCTTCGTTGAAGGCCCCGCCGGAGATCGTGAAGCCGCCGGAGGTGAAGAGAGTGGCCGAGGTGGAAGTGAAGGTCCCGGCCGAGAGGGCGAAACCGCCGTTGACGTCAATGGATGCGGTCCCGCCCGCAAAGGTGCCGTCGGCTTGATCGTAGTTGGAGGCCCCCACGGTGACCGTGATCCCCGCGGCCTGGGTGATAGTCCCCGTGTAGCCTGCGTTGAGGTCGATGCCAGCCACGTTGATCGCCACGTCGATGGTGGCGTTCTTGATGCTAGTGGCATCGAAGGTGGCCACGTCGGCCGCCGCGGGGACCACATCCCCGCTCCAGTTGACGGCCTCGGACCAATTATTGGTAACTCCGCCCCCGTCCCAAACGATGATCGCGGCACTGGCGGGGTAAACCCCCAAGCTAAGAGAGGCGAGGGCGAGGGTCGCCGCAAGAACAATCCTGGGGCCGAGGCGGCTCCATCGGAGCCGGCATGCCCTGATGGCCGAGGCCTGGTGCACGGCCCACGTTGCCAGCGGGGTGGACCATATCCGCCAGGCCCTCATGGGGTACCTATCGTAGGAGAAGTGGAGGGGCTCCCGGAATGCAAAATCAAACGTCCTCCAATGCGCTTGCGAGGGCCGCTGGCGCACGATGGCTGTCCCTTCCCGGCACGCAGAAGCCATGAGCGGAACGAGAGGAGGCTGCGCCCCTCGGTCTCCTGAGCCCGCCGATCGGTGCGTCGGCGACGACTGGTCGGACACATACCTGGCGCCATCCCGAGTACCATCTTTCTCCAGAATCAAGAATACGACCAGATAGCTCCGATAGACTATCGACGGACTTACAATGAACTTGCGATGACCTTACAGTCGCGACCGCTGCCGCAGCGCCTCCGGACGGTGTGCCGTTTCAAATCGATGATATGGAAGATTGAGGTGGACACTGAGCGCCATCGCCAGGCCTTCCTCGTCGAGGATGCCCTCTTCGAGCAAGATCCGGCCGACCCGCCGCGGGTCGCCGGCGGCGCCGGTGAGGCTGTCATTGCCCGACAATCCATAAAGCGTGTCGTTGCCGCTTCCGCCGTTGAGGGTGTTGCTGAGGCCGTTGCCGGTGAGCGTATCGTTACCGTTGCCGCCGGTGGCGCCTTCCACCTGCGCCAACGTAAGATCGAGGGCCAGGTTGGGATGGACCGTCTGCACGCCGGGGCCACCAAGGTCGAGGGCGACGCCACCGGTTGAGCCTGCAAAGGTGATAGTGTCCGTGCCTTCGCCGGTGAGCTCGGTAATCGCATCGGCACCGAGCGCAGAGTCGATATCGAAGTTGTAGGTGTCGTTTCCCAGGCCACCGACGAGCGCGTCGTTGCCGGCGCCGCCGGTGGAGGAATCGTTGCCGGCGCCACCATAGAGCGCGTCGTTGCCCGCGGCGCCTGTGAGGCTGTCGTTGCCTGACACTCCATAAAGCGTGTCGTTGCCGTTCCCGCCGTTGAGGGTGTTGTTGTTGCCATTGCCGGTGAGCGTATCGTTGCCGTTGCCGCCGGTGGCGTTCTCCACCTGCGGGTTGGTGAGGTCGATCGTCAGGTTGGCATGCACCGACTGTGTGCCGGCCACCCCCAGATCAAGGACGACGCCCGTGGTCGAGCCGGAGAAGGTGATGGTGTCCGTGCCTTCGCCGGTGACCTCGGTGACCGTATCGGCACCGAGCGCAGAGTCGATATCGAAGTTGTAGGTGTCATTGCCCAGGCCGCCGACGAACGTGTCGTTGCCGGCGCTGCCGGCGCTGCCGGTGAGGCCGTCGGTGCCCGCGGCGCCAATCAGGGTATCGTCGCCGTTGCCGCCATTCAGCGTGTCATTGCCGGCCCCGCCGTCCAGCCGATCGTTGCCGTCGAGGGCATTGAGGGTATCATTCGCAGCATCGCATGTGATGGTGTCATCGCCGTTGGTCGGCGCCGGGCTGCAGGAGGCGTTCGCGGAGAGCGGCCGAGCGACCGCAAGTTGCATGGCTAGGAGAGCGATTACGCTCATCCAGCGTTGCGCAAGGTGGACAGATGTCAGCTTCATCTCGATATCCTTTCTGACCTCGCCGAAGGGAGAGCCCCGTCGGCGACCCTACTACCGCCTTCTCGTTCAGACTACTCCCTCCTGTCGTGCGCGCGGCCATACAGCCAACATGCATCTAGAGGCTGAGACCTTGCGGAACCTTGCGGTCCCGGACTCGGAGGCCGCCCGGTTCCGCCTAAGGAAGACAATCGCGCCCATGCCGGGCGGGAACGTGGAGCACCCTTGCACTGCACAGATGGGGTTCTCATCGTCTCGAATTGGATGGACCTGAGCTCCGGCAGGCGTCCGGCTCCGTTCCGAGTTGTTCCAGCGGGCGCGGGTGCAAGTACCGTGCCTGGGGAGCGAATGGGCGTGGCCGGCGGAGCGGGATCAGGGCATGTGTAGGATGGGATATCGGGAGGTAGGGGGCAACGGCTGGCAACCAGGCAACGATGTGTGGGTGGGCGGGGCGGGGAACGATGATCTTGCCGGCGGGGCGGGGCAAGGTACCTGCGAAGGCGGCTCCGGCACAGACACGGCCACGAACTGCGAGACGGTCTTCGGCGTGCCTTAGACGCCCGGGCATCACGCCTGATTGCTCGCCCTTCGCATAGAAACTTCGCCCTCCACGTTGTCCCGCCGCGCACGGAGCCTCCCACCCGACGACCGGCCGTGCATCTGGCGACAGGCAAACCGATGCGCCTCCCTTTCCATCCAGGGGCGGCGTTCCAGCGATGACGGCCGGAGGGGGGCTCCCAATGTCCTGCCAGGTTCTGGACTGCGCACCGATAGCCCCGTGGTTTCCGCGCTGGAAGGTAGGTGCGGCCTGCGTGCTGGTGGAGACCGACCAGGGGACGGTCCTGGTCGACACGGGCGTGGGCGTGCACGACCACGAGAACCCGCATTGGATCGTCCGGTTCTTCGCGCTGGATTTCGGCCTGAGCCGCGATCCCGCCTCGACCGCCGTCCGCCAGCTGGAGCGGCGCGGGATCCGGCCGGACTCCGTCCGCCACATTGTCCTGAGGCACCTGCACTTCGATCACGCCGGCGGCCTGCCGGACTTCCCCCAGGCACAGGTCGACGTCCATCGGCGCGAGCACGAGGCCTATCTGCATCCCCGATCCTGGCTTGAGCTGGCGTACGATCGCGCCGATGCCGCGCACGGACCACAGTGGGTGCTCTATGATCAGGCGAATTCGGACTGGCTCGGCTTTGAGGCGATTCGTCTGCCGTTCAACCCGGCGATGTACCTGATCCCATTATTCGGGCACACGCGTGGGCACTGCGGGGTGGCCATCCAGGACGGTGACCGCTGGCTGTTCCAGTGCGGGGATGCGCTGCCATTGGACGCCGGGTTCGATGTGACACCGGCGTGGCTGAACCGCCTGGTGCTCGGCCCACACGGCCCGCGGCTGCAGGCGTTTGCCCGGGAGCATCCTGAGGTGCGGCTGCTGGCAGGGCACATGCGCCGGTCGTACTTCGAAGGCCAGCCGGCCGTGTGAGTCGCGGGGCTTGGCGCCTACGCAGCCCACCGCCTCCGAAGTAGTGGTCCCCGTCACGACCAACCTTCAGCCATGGATGGTTCTGGAATCGGGCCACAGGAGGGCGCGTCCTTGCCGAGGGAGCGAACGCGAGCGTGGACGATCCGGCGAAGGAGCGATGGATCTTGGGGTAGACCGCCTGGAATGTCAGGCGAGCAGTGTGTCGACCTTGGCGGCGAAGACGAAGTCCGCCTCGTGCAACCCTCCGATCTTGTGCGTCCAGACGATCACCTTCACCTTCCCCCACGCCAGGTGCAGATCGGGATGATGCCCGACACCCTCGGCTAACTCACCCACGCGGTTGGTGAACTCCAGCGCCTGCTGGAAGTCCTTGAAGCGGAACTCCTTCTCCAGTTGGTGCTGGTCGACCACCTGCCATTGGCCGCCAAGCCTCTCGAGGAACTGTGAGAGCTCCGGCTCCGCCATCGGTGGGACCCCTCCCCGGCACGGTTTGCACTCCAAGTTTGCGAGATCGCTGGTCATGCTCGCCTCCGCATCAGACGCCGACAGCGAGGGCGCGGCGTCAGGTCTTATCGTAGCTCAGGCCACGGGCATGGCGGCCTTGATCGACTCGATGATCTCGGCCACCAAGTCGTAGCGGCCGAAGGGTGGCATCAAGTAAAGCCCGTCGACCAGGCCGCGCAACTCGTGGGCCCATTCCACGGCCAGGCGCAGACCTTCCGCCTGGGCATGCTCGCCGTCGCCGCGCAGCCGATGGATGACGGCGGCAGGGATGTGGACGCCGGGGACCTCGTTCGCCAGGAATGCGGCATGCCGCTCGCCCACCAGAGGCAGCAGCCCCGCCAGGACGGGCACCGGCAGGGGGCCATAGGCCCGGCGATAGCGATCGATGAATTCGCGCAGGCGACTCGGCTCGAAGGTCGGTTGCGTGAGCAGGAAATCCGCTCCGGCATCGAGCTTGCGCCGCAGGGTGCCGATCTCGCGGTCTGGATCCTCGGCGAAGGGGTTCAAGGCGCAGCCGGCGAAGAACGACGTCGGATCGCCGATGGCGGCGCCGGCCTGGTCGAACCCGGCGTTCAGCCCGTGCTTGATGATGCGCACCAGTCCGCTGGGGACGATGTCATAGGCCGCGCTGGCCTGCGGGTAGTCGCCGATCACGGTCGGATCGCCCATGACAACGAACACGTTGCGGATGCCGAGGGCGTGCGCCGCCAGCAGGTCGCCCTGGACCCGGAGCAGGTTGCGGCCGCGGGTGGGGAAGTGCAGCACGGTGTCGATGCCGACCTGCTGCTGCAGGACGTGACATACCGCCCAGGGACTCATGCGCATGCGTGCCATCGGGCTGTCGGCGACGTTGAGCACGTCGGCGCCGGATTCGGCCAGCAGCCTGCCGCCGGCCACGAGTTTCTGCGTGGAGAACGACCGCGGCGGATCCATCTCCACGGCCAGGACGAATTCCCGGCGTGCGAGCTTGGCGGCGAGCGGGGAGGGCTGCCGGGGAGAGGCGGCGGGCTCGGCGTGCTCCAATGGAAGCGGGGTGATCGCCGGGGCGCGGGCGGGCGCCGAGTCGAGCGCCTGACGCATAGCGGCGATGTGAGCCGGCGTCGTGCCGCAGCAGCCGCCGACGATCGAGGCGCCTGCGGCGGCGTAAGCCGAGGCGTAGCCGGCGAAGTACTCCGGCGTGGCCGGATACAGGATGCGGCCAGCGGCGCGCTCTGGCCAGCCGGCATTCGGCATCATCGACAGGCGCGCAGCGGGCGCGGCGGCGCGCATCGCTTCCAGGATGCGCAGGAGCTGGGAGGGGCCCTCGGAGCAGTTGGCGCCGACGACGTCGGCGCCGGCGGCATGCAGCTCGCGTGCGGCGGTGGCGGGCGAATCACCGTTGAGTGTGCGATCGTCTCGCGTGAAGGTCAGGCTGGCGAAGATCGGGATCGAGGTCAGTCCACGGGCGGTGCGCAGCGCCAGGAGCAGCTCGGCCAGGTCGAGATGGGTCTCGAACAGCAGCGCGTCGACGCCCGCGGAGCACAGCGCCTCGACCTGTTCGGTGATCTCCCCTTCGGCGCGGTGCGGGGCTAGGCGACCATACGGCGCCAGGCGTGCGCCGAGCGGCCCGAGGCTCCCGAGGATGGACGCCGCGTGCCCGCTGGACTCGACGGCTTGCCGGGCGAGGCGTACGGCGGCCAGGTTGAAGCTGTGCACTTGATCCGCCAGGCCGTAGGCGGCCAGCCGGGTGCGGCTGGCCCCGAACGAGTTGGTCTTGATCAACTGTGCGCCGGCCTGCAAGTAGGCGGCGTGAATCCCGGCGACGGCGTCGGGATGGGTGAGGTTGAGCGCCTCGAAGCACGGCTGCCCCGTCAGGCCGAGGGTCGTGTACAGCAGGGTGCCCATGGCACCATCGGCGAGGATCGGGGTTGACTGATTCAGGTCCATCGTGTTCCTGCGGCGAGCCGCATGTGAGTGGTCGCGGGAGAGTGCATAGCTCCGGCGGCTGGCAGATGCGGCCCCGTGCGGTGATGGCGGGGAGGCTGCGGTCCAGACGGGGCCTTCCAATTCAGAATATACCATACTGGGCCTACGAAGGCCGATTGACGGGCAATGCCAGTTGTGCTACGCTGACGGCCACGCATGACGTACGGAAAGGGCCTCTCTCGTCTCTAAGAGCCATCACCGCAGCGGGGGTTGCGGGTGGCTCTTTGCATTTGCGGGGAGGCTCAGGAGCCATCGGAGGATCGAATGGACGGCGCTCGTAGAGCAGGGTCTGTCAAGTGGTTCAGCCGGGTGAAGGGGTATGGCTTCATTGCCCCGGATGATCAGGAGAAGGAAATCTTCGTGCACTTCTCCGGCATCGAGGCAGAGGGGTACCGCAACCTCGAGCAGGGCCAGCGGGTGGCCTTCGAGGTGGAGGACACTCCCAAGGGTCCCCAGGCCATCCATGTGACCATCGTCGCCTCTGACAACGGGGTGGCCTCTGACAGCGGGGTCGCCTCCGACAGCGAGGTTGCCTCCGACAGCGAGGTTGCCTCCGATAGTGAGGTCGCCTCCGATAACGAGGCGGCGGCGTAAGCTTGGCAGGTCCTGTGCGGGCGCGGCCTCCGTCCCGCGCCCGTGAGCCATGCCGATCCCGGACTCCTCGCGGGGCTCGGGCCCCGTCTGCTACAATAGCCGCGTGGGCACGCTCTTCCTGGTCGCGACCCCGATCGGCAACCTGGAAGACATCACGCTGCGGGCGCTGCGCATTCTGGGCGAGGCGAGCTGTATCGCCGCCGAGGACACGCGACAGACGCGCAAGCTCCTCGAGCGCTACCAGATCCGCGTTCCCCTGATCAGTTATCACGAGCACAACAAGCGGGCGCGCCTGGGGGATGTCCTCGGGCGGCTGACGCACGGCGACGTCGCCCTGGTTTCAGATGCCGGCACCCCGGGACTTTCAGATCCCGGCTTTGAACTGGTGCGCGCAGCGCTCGAGGCTGGCCATCTAGTCCAGGCCATCCCCGGGCCGTCGGCCCCCATCGCCGCTCTGGTGGCATCCGGTCTCCCGACGGATGCCTTTGTCTTCGTCGGCTATCTGCCGCGACGCGCGGCCGAGCGGCGGGCCGGCCTGCAGGCCCTGGTCGAGGAGCGCCGAACGACGCTGGCCTTCGAGGTCCCGCACCGGCTCCCGCAAGCGCTGGCGGACCTGGAGGCCGTGCTTGGGCCGGAACGCCGGCTGGCCGTGGCGCGCGAGCTGACCAAGTTGCATGAGGAGATCTTCCGCGGCACGGTGAGCGCGGCGCGCGCTCGGTTTTCAGCCGAGCCGGCCCGGGGTGAGATCACGCTGGTGATCGGCGGCGCAACCGATGCGCCCGCCTGGGACGAGGCTCGTGTCCGCGCCGCGTTGCGGGAGAAGGAACGCCTTGGCACGCCGCCGTCGGAAGCGGCTCGTCACGTGGCGCAGGCCAGTGGCTGGCCGCGGCGTCAGGTCTACCGTCTGGCCATGGAGCGCGAATGACCGACAGCGAACGCTTCGCTCAGCTCGATCCCCAGGACATGCGCGGCCACATCGACGGCCTGCCTGCTCAGCTCGAGCAGGGCTGGGAGCTCGGGATGCGCCAACCGTTGCCCGAGGGGCCCCGGCCGCCGTTGGTGATCCTGGCCGGCATGGGAGGTTCGGCGATCGGCGCCGACCTCGTCTCGGCATACCTCGCCCCGACATGCCCCGTCCCGCTCGTCATATGGCGCGGCTACGACCTGCCGGCCAGCGCCGGGCGGGAAGCGCTGGTGATCCTTTCGTCTCACTCGGGCAACACGGAGGAGACCCTCTCCGCGTACGACGCCGCACGTCGCAGCGCGTCCCGCCTGCTGGCGATCACGACCGGAGGGGAACTGGCGCATCGGTGCGACCTGGAGGGCATGCCAGTGTGGCGCTTCGAGCACCGCGGGCAGCCGCGGGCCGCGGTCGGATTCTCGTTTGCATTGATCCTGTCGGCGCTGCATCGGCTTGGCCTGGCACCGGAGGCGGGCGGGGAGATTCACGCCGCGGCGGAAGCGATGCGCCTCCAGCAGGTCGATCTGCGGGCTGAGACGCCCGTCACCCGTAACCCCGCCAGGCGCATGGCCGGCCAGCTCATCGACCGTTTTCCGTTGATCATCGCCGGCGGTCTGCTGGCGCCGGTGGCGCGCCGCTGGCGGACGCAGATCGCCGAGGTGGCGAAGGCCCTGGCGCAGTTCGAGGAGCTGCCGGAGGCGGACCACAACACGGTCGCCGGCGTGGGCCACCCGGAAGCGCTGATCACGCGTACGATGGCGATCTTCCTGCGCGCCTCGCTCGACCTCCCGCGCCTGGCCACACGCGTGGAAGCCACACGGCAAGTCCTGATGGTTGAAGGGTTCAATACCGACGTGATCGAGGCGGCGGGCGACACACGCCTGGCGCAGCAGTGGACCTGTCTGCACTACGGCGATTACGTTGCCTACTACCTGGCCATGATGTACGGTGTCGACCCGACGCCGGTGGCCGCCATCGAAGACCTCAAGCGCCGCCTGCGCGGCTGAGACAGGCTGCCTTTGCTGCGACGACTCCCTGCATGGGCATGGCTGCCGGTCGGTCTGGCCCTTGGGCTGGCGGCTGCCCGGATGATCCTGGCACCGCGCGCCCTCGAGCACTGGCCGGGGTCGGGCGCGTCTGTGCCGGCGAGCAGCGAGATTCGTATCGACTTCAGTCAGGCGATGGATGAAACCTCCGTGGCTGAGCGCCTGCACGTCGAACCGACTCAGGGTGGCGAGTTCCTGTGGTGGGGGTCCACGCTGATCTACCGACCATCGCAAATGTGGCCTTCCGGGGACACGATCGAAGTCCGGCTGGACTCGGGCGCCCGGTCGCGGCGCGGGCTGAGCACCTGGACGACGACACGCTGGAGCTTCTCCATTGCTCCGCCACGCCTGGTCTACTTGTGGCCGGCCGACGGGCCGGCGCAGGTGCATGCGCGCCTGGCGAATGAGGCGGAGTCGGTGCCGCTGACGGCCGCGCCACAGGGCGTGATCGACTTCACCCTCGGAGCGCGCGGCACGCGGCTGGCCTACGCCGTCGAACGCGGCGCAGGGACGACCGAGCTGCGTGAACTCGATCTGGTCCGAAACCGGGATCGGCTGCTCTTCGCGTGTCCCGAAGGCGAGCGATGCACTTCGCCGGCGCTCTCGCCCGATGGAAACACCCTGGCCTTCGTGCGCGCCCCCGCGCCAAGCGAGGCCGGCGGGAACTTTCCACCGGGGTCGACGCGCATCTGGCTTTTGGATGAAGAAAGCGAGACGCCCCTGCCGGTCAGCCCCGAAGGTGATGTCGCCTCGTCACCATTCTGGTCCCCGCAAGGCTGGCTGGCGTTCGTCGATTCGACCCGCCGCGCGATCGTGGTGGTGGACGCGTTGCGGCGAGAGCCGTTCGCCCCGATGGCGGTGCTGCCCTCCCGGCAGGGAGAACGCGGCAGCTGGGCACCGGATGGAAGCTCCCTGATCTATCCGGATCTACTGCTGCCGCGAGAACAGCCGTTGGCAAACCCCGATGCCGAGGCTGAGCTTCCGACGCTGGAGGCGCACCTTTTCCGGTGGGAGGTCTCGAGCGGGGAACTCACCGACCTAGGCGACTCCGCGGGCCCGCCAGTCGAGGATGCCTCCCCGACGTTCACCCCTCAAGGCGACTGGGTCTACTTCAGCCGGCGCTTGCTCTCACAGGGCGGATGGACCCCGGGCAGGCAGCTGTGGCGGATGCGCCCGGACGGTTCGCAGGCCTCGCCGTTGACCGACGAGCCGTTCATCAACCACGGCGCACCCGCCGTCGGGCCGGCGGGAACCACGCTGGTCTATTTGCGCTTCGACCTCGGAGCGCCGCTCGACCCGGCGCAGATCTGGTGGTTCGACCTGGAGACCCTGCGTGAGAGTCACGTCGTCGAGGGAGGATACCTGCCGGCATGGATCCCTTAGCCCAAGTGGGTGAGCCTGCCCCGGACTTCGTCCTGCCCAATTTGGAGGGACGCCTCTGCCGCCTGGCCGATGAGCGCGGGCGGATCCTCGTGCTCAACTTCTGGTCGGCGGAGTGCCCGCATTCCGAGCGGACCGATCTAATCCTGGCCAGCCTGCAGCCGGCGTGGGGCGGCCGTGTGACCGTGTGGTGGCTGGCGCCGAATGCCAACGAGCCCGACGAGCTGCTCAAGCTGATGGCGCATCAGCGGCATGTCGGGCCGGTGCTGATCGATGAGGGACAGGTGATCGCCGATCGTTACGGCGCGCAGACGACGCCCCACGTCTTCGTCGTGGATGCGGCCGGGGTGCTGCGCTACTCCGGTGCGCTGGACGACGTTGGCTTCCGGCAGCGCGTCCCCACGCGCCACTACCTGGCGAATGCCGTCCAGGCGTTGCTGGAAGGGCGCGCGCCTGAACCCGCGTCGACCGCCGCCTTCGGTTGTGCGCTGGTGCGGATGCGCGTCAATCCGTAACGTCGGCCCACTCGAGAGGCAGGCTGCGCGCCAGATCGTCGCGCGCCAGCAGGACGCCGGCGTGGCGGATGCCGGCTCCGATCGAGAGCGTGTCGTGGGCCAGCAGGCCTCGGTCGGCCAGGATCCGGATCACCTGACGCAGGCCGAAGGGGGAGACGGCGCCTGGTTCGTATCCGGTGACCTCGAGCACCTCTTCGGGCGTGGCGGTCGTGATGCGCGACACCCCCAGCAGGCGGCGGAGCCTGGGCCAGGAGACCCGGGCGGGGCCGGCAACCAGGACCAGGATGAACCCTCCGTCCTCCAACCGGAAGAGCAGCGAGCGCACGAGCTGACCTGGGGCCAGCCCGCGCTCGCGGGCGGCCTGTTCCAGAGAGCGCACGGGTCCGGCGTGCACGTGCAGCTGATGTGGAACCCCGAGGGCCTCGAGGGCCTGCGTAACCGGAGTGGAGGGCATGCCCGGATTGTAGCCCTCGACGGTCTGGCGACGACCCGACCTGACAGCCTGTTGCCTCACCTGTCAGGCCGGGTGAGTTGTTTGCAGGCCCGGGATGCGCTATGATCTTCCGTGGAACCGCAGGACTCCGGTCCGACCGACGGGCCGGCCCCGTCTTCCAGCCTCAGGGAGGGACCATGACCAACGCGCCAACCCCGCCACAAGCCATTCCGCCTGCGCCGAAGTACGACGAGAAGCACGATGAGAAGCAGGAGGAGAAAACCGAAGAGAAGAGCGGCGACGAAAAGTGGCGCCGCGATCCGCTTGGATCGATGATCTGGGCCGGGATTCTGATCTGGGCCGGCCTGGTCTTGCTGGCCGATAACCTGGGCTTTCTGAACGGGATCCGCCGCGGTCTGGCCGGGCTCCCGAATTTCGATGAGACCAACCTGGGCGCCTGGTCGTTCATCCTGATCGGCGCCGGGATCCTCGTCCTGGCCGAAGTGCTGATCCGGGTGAGCGTCCCGGCTTACCGACGGCCGATCACGGGCAGCGTGATCTTCGGCGGCCTGCTGATCGCCGGAGGCCTTGGCGGGGCGGTCAACTGGACGCTGCTGGGACCGATCTTCCTGATTACAGTCGGCGTGATCCTGCTGCTGCAAAGCCTGCTGCGACGCAAATAGCCGCCGGACGCGCTACCCCCACCCCTTCCCTCCCCCTAAGAGGGGGAGGGGAAATCAAACCGGGGCGCATCCGCGCCCCGGTGGCTGCTTAACGCATGAGTCGATCGTCGCAGAGTGCGCGCCGGGTTTGCCCTACAGTCGACCCAGGTTTCCGGTCATGAACTCGTCCCACGCGTAGCGCACCGGCGTCCACCACTCATCCCGCCCGATGCATCGGAAGTAGGGCGGGCGCAGGGCCAGGATCCGATCGCCGATTCGATAACGCGGCAGGATCGGGGTGGAGACCACCAGGCTGCCCATCTCCCCCGGCTTCATCTCATGCAGCATTCGCGTGCCCCGCGCTGTCTCGACCTCAAACAGGAACAGATCGTAGTTGGGCACCCAGGCGCGCTGCTCGTCGCGCTGTTGCCCGAACATGCCTTCGGTGGCGCCGTAGATCTCGCGGACCGCCGCCGGGCCGTAGAGCGCGGCCAGCGCCGGGGCGTAGCGCGTGTTGATCCCCGGCACGCTGCCCAGCGTCATCAGCAACGGCTTCCACAGGTCCTTGGGGTAGATCTTGTGCGTGCGGTGCAGATAGCGGCCGAACAACACCGCCGTCGGCGCCACGCCTCCCACCAGGGTGACGTTCTCCTCCTTACACTTCGTATACGCCAACTCGAAACGCGCTTCCCAGTCGCGCTGAGTCTTACCGCCCCCCAGGGCGTCGATCTCATCCTGGGTCGGCGCCGAGCGGAGCGGCGTCATCGTGGAGACGTACTTGGTGTAGATGCCGGAACTGTAGCCGTAGCTGACCTGGCGCTCACCGACCTTCACCGTACCAACCACCGAAGGGAAGTTCAGATTGAGGTTGACGCCGGCGAACAGATCAAAACGGGCGTTCTCGGCGATGTAGATCATCATCGCCCGCCCGGCGCTGACCCGCATGCGCAGGTCCGTCGGGGTCATCGGGATGAACTTCGACTCGCCCTTGGTCGTGCCGCGGGTGATCGCCCACCCGATCGGATCTTCCCACAGCAGGAGGTTGACCTCGCCGGCCATGACCCGCTGGATGAGCGGCTTGTAGTCCTCGTAGGTGGATGCCGGGAACTGGTTGCGGTACTCGGCGATCGAGCCGATGCCTTGTGCGTGGTGCTGGCGCCCGAACTCGGTCTTGGCGTAGTCGGCGAGCAGGTGCTGCAGGACGGCCTGCTGTGCGGCGGCGGGGTCCTCCACCGAGTCACGCCAGGGCTGGAGCATGGCGTTGAGCATGGCGACGGGTGAATCGGTGGCCATGGAGTACCTCCTCTGCGATGTGGCTGCCGAGGAGTGTAGCCCGACTCGGTGTACAGGGCACGCATCCACGAACCAAGGGGATGCTATAATCCCCGTGCCGCTTGGATCGGGCGCCGACCGAGACGGCTGGACAGGTGGTCTGCTCTTCCGCCCCTCCGGCCTGGAGGGGCGGATGTGCTTTGGGCGCCCAGCCACTGCAAGGAGGGAAGGGTGTCCGCCTCGCCGCAAGCGTCAGGCTCTCCCAAGAAGGTCACCCCGCTCACATTCCGCGAGAGGAAGGCCGCCGGCCAGCCGATCAGCGTGCTGACAGCCTACGACGTGGCCATGGCGCAGGCCGTGGACGAGGCCGGCCTGGACGCCGTCCTGGTCGGCGACTCGCTCGGCATGGTGGTGCTCGGCTACGAGAACACGCTGCCGGTGACGATGGACGAGATGCTGCACCACTGCCGAGCGGTCGCGCGCGGGGCGCACCGGGCACTGCGCATCGGCGACATGCCCTTCCTCTCCTATCAGGTAAGCGTGGAGGAGGCGGTGCGCAACGCGGGCCGCTTCCTGCAGGAAGGCGGGATGGAGGCGGTCAAACTGGAGGGAGGGCGGGAGCGCCTACCGGCCGTGGCAGCCATTGTCGGCGCCGGAATCCCCGTCATGGGGCACCTTGGACTGACGCCTCAGTCCGTTCATGTCTTGGGAGGCTTCCGCCCCCAGGGCCGGACGGCGGAAGCGGCGCGTCGGCTGCTGGCGGACGCGCTGGCCCTGCAGGACGCAGGCTGCTTCTCGATGGTGCTCGAGTCGATCCCGGCGCGCCTGGCCGCCCACGTCTCGCGGCGGCTTTCGATCCCGACCATCGGGATCGGGGCGGGCGTCGGGTGCGACGGACAGGTGCTGGTGACCCATGACCTGCTGGGGATGTTCCCGCGCTTCACCCCGCGATTCGTCCGGCAATACGCCGACCTGCACGCCGAGATGGTCAAGGCCTTCGGGGCCTATCGGTCGGAGGTCGAGGCACGCGCCTTCCCGGCGGACGAACACAGCCTCGCGATGCCGGACGATGAATGGGACGAAATGCTGCGTTCCCTGCCCGAGGGGTAGCGGCATCGACTGGGTCCACCAGCGGCGAGGCCTTGGACTGTGATGACTCGAGAGCGGGTATTGATCCTAGGCACCGGGGCGATGGCCTGCTGGTTTGCTGCGCACCTGGCCCCAAGGCTCGATGTCACCATGGCCGGCACGTGGCGGGCCGGCCTGGAGGCGCTGGCCAGGGGCGGGGTGATCCTGGAAGATGGTGGGTCACCCGCGTCGCATCGGGTGGAGGTGGCGGACTACTCCGCCGGGCTACTGCTCTTCCGGTTCGCGCTGGTTCTGGTCAAGGCATTTCAAACGCAAGCTGCCGGGCAGGTGCTCCGTCGGTGGCTGGCTCCGGACGGGGTGGCCGTGACGCTGCAGAACGGCCTGGGGAACCTGGAGAGTCTCGTCGAAGCCCTGGGCGAGGAGAGGGCGGCGCTGGGGGTGACGACCGTCGGCGCGACGCTTGTGCAGCCCGGGCACGTCCGGGCGGGCGGGAACGGTCCAACGCGCGTCGCCCGACATCCGCGCACGCCGAGTCTGGTCGACCTCTTGCGCACGGCGGGGTTGGACGCCGAGCTTGCGGACGACGCGCTCGGGCTGGCGTGGGGGAAACTGGTCGTCAACTGCGCGGTGAATCCAATTACCGCCTTGATGCGAATCCCGAACGGAGGGCTGCTCTTGCCCGAGGCGAGCCCTGCCTGGGGCGTGGCGTGCGATGCGGCTGCCGAGGCGGCCCGAGTGGCGCGTGCGGTCGGAATTCGATTGCCGTACGACGAGCCGCGTGCCGAACTCGAGCGGGTCCTACACCGCACAGCCGCCAACAGATCGTCGATGTTGCAGGATGTCGAAGGCGCCCGGCCGACGGAGGTCGAGGCGATTACCGGCGCCGTCGTTGCCCGGGCTGAGGAGCACGGCGTACCGGTGCTGGTCAATCGCCTGCTGCTGGCCTTGGTGCGCAGCCTGCCTCATCCTTCCGAGCGAGGTGAGGCGTGAGGGTCGTCCATCGGCTGGAAGAACTGCGCGCCTCGCGCGCCGGGCTGGCGCGGCCCCTGGGGCTCGTGCCGACGATGGGCGCGCTGCACGCAGGCCACCTGTCGCTCGTGCGGCGGGCCCGGGCGGAATGCGCTAGCGTCGCCGTGAGCATCTTCGTCAATCCGACGCAGTTCGGCCCCCAGGAAGATCTACAGTCCTACCCGCGCGACCTGGAACGGGACCTGGAGCTCTTGAGGCCCGAGGGCGTCGACCTGGTGTGGGCGCCCGAGGTGGAGGAGCTGTACCCGCCGGGAGACCGATGCTGGGTCACCGTCGAGGGGCTGACGCGAGGGCTGGAGGGTGAGCGCCGACCCGGCCACTTCCGCGGCGTGGCGACCGTTGTGACCAAGCTGTTCCACGCGTTTGAACCTCAGCAGGCGTACTTTGGACAGAAAGACGCGCAGCAGGCGACGGTCATCCGGCGGATGGCGCGAGACCTGCTCTTCCCAATTGAGATCGTCGTCTGCCCCACGCTGCGCGAGCCGGATGGGCTGGCTCTCTCGAGCCGCAACCGCTCCCTCTCGGCTGAGGAGCGCAGGGCGGCGACCGTCCTGTCCCGGGCGCTGCGCGCCGCCTCGGATACCTTCGCCGCCGGCGAGCGTGATGCCGAACGACTGCGTCAGGCGATGCGAACCGTGCTCGCCTCCGAGCCGCGGGCGCGTCCGCATTACGTCTCGGCGGCGGACGTGGAGACGCTGGAGGAACTGGAGGGGACCGTGGACCGCGCTTTGCTGTCGATGGCGGTCGCCATCGGCGCGACGACATTGATCGACAACGTGATCGTGGGAGGCGGCGAGCAACAAGCTACTAGCAACTAGCAGTTAGCAGTTAGCAACTAGCCAGTAGCTGTCAGCGTTCAGCGGTCAGCTTGAGGGCGACCACATCGGCAGGAATGGCGATGACTGTTCTTGCAGAGCTGGGCGTTTGCCCGCCGTTTGCAAATCGTTGATTGCCATTGGCTGATCCGCCACTTGCCAACGGCAAGTGGCGGATCAGCCAATGGCTAATGGCTCACTGCTAATTGCCTATTGCTGATCGCTAGTTGCTGACCAGTGCTCGATCTCGCTCCCCGGAGGCTTCCCATGCTTCTTGCCATCGACATCGGAAACACCAATCTGACCCTCGGCCTGTATCACGGCGACGATCGGGTGGCCGCCTGGCGGCTGGCGACAGTCCACGATCGCATGCCCGACGAATACGGACTACAGCTACTGGGGCTGCTCGAGCATGCCGGCTGCGCGCCAGGCGACATCGACGGGATCATCCTCGCCTCGGTGGTGCCGCCGCTCACGGGAGCGCTGGTCCAGGCGTGCGAAACGTACCTTGGCCGCCGGCCGCTGGTCGTGGATGCGGGCGTGAAGACCGGGGTCCGAATTCGCTACGAGGATGCAAAGGGAGTCGGGGCCGACCGTGTGGTGGATGCCGCCGCCGTTCAGAAGATGTATGGAGGGCCGGCGTGTGTGGTTGACTTCGGCACGGCAACGACGTTCGACGCCATCACCGCCGAGGGCGACTACCTGGGCGGCGCCATCGCCCCGGGGATCGGCATTTCCGCCGAGGCGCTGTTCCAGCGCACGGCGAAACTCATGCGCGTCGATCTGGCTCGACCGCCGGCGGCGATCGGTCGGAACACGGTGCACGCCATCCAGTCCGGGTTACTGTTTGGCTATGTCGGCCTGGTGGAGGGGATGGTGGCGCGGTTTCGCAAAGAACTGGGCCCCGACATGAAGGTCATCGGCACCGGAGGCCTGGTGGACCTGATCGCCGCCGAGACCGATGTCATCCAGATCAAGGCACCCTGGCTGACGCTGGATGGGTTGAGGCTGGTTTGGGAGTTGAACCGGGCTTGAGGGCGACCCGCGAGCATGCCCGCGGCTGACGCCCGGGGATGCGCAGGTAAGGGCTCGCGTCGATGGACGGCCTCGGTCCAAGGACAGAGACTGGGCCTCTGGTCGGCGTTCGCGAGTGCGCGCAGCGCGCGGCACCCCACCACCTGACACGTGGTCCTGCCGTGTATCAGGTGGTGGGGCCCGAACCCCTGGCTGCGGAGCGGTCACTCAACATGGAGAAGTCGATGGGCGCAGGCGTTCGGCTGGTGCCGATGACCGAGTCCGAGTTCAGCGCATACGAGCAGGCTGAAGCGCAGGAGTATGCCGGGGAGAACGTCCGGGCAGGATACTGGGCGGAGGCCGAGGCGATCGACCGCGCCTGGAAGTCCCATCGCCTGCTGCTGCCGCAGGGCGCCTCCACGGCGGGCCATCACTTCTGCCATGTGGTCGATGAGAAGAGCGGGGAGCACGTGGGCTCGATCTGGTGGTTTGAGGATCGAGAGGGGAGCGTACCGCGGGCCTTCGTCTATCACATCCTGGTGGAGCCGCGATGGCGACGGAAAGGCTACGGGTCGGCAGCGCTGATGGCGGTGGAGGCCCAGGCGCGAGCCCTGGGCATGGTTGCTGTGGGGCTGCACGTCTTTGCCCACAATCCCGAGGCCATCAGGGTGTATGAGCGGCTTGGCTTCCGGACGACGAGCCTGAACATGCTGAAGCCGCTGTAGCCTTAGGGAGACGCCCGAGGCGGAACCAAGGGCACTCCGCCTAAGTTCCGTCAGAGCTTCCTGGGGGGGCCGATCGCCAGCCTGATTTGGATCCAAAGGCGGCCGACGAGGATGCAGGCACCTCCCGGTAAGCGCCTCCTACCTATCTCCTCCCTTCTGTCAACCATGCCCCAGCATGCCGTCCCAGGCCGACCTATGTGGGCTGGACAGACCCTCGTTCCCCCCTGTTTCGGGGGACACCGGGATTCGAGACGAAAATCACGTTGACAGGCTGCAATCGTTCTCCTATAGTGAAGTAGCTGAACTCTGAAATGTTACATGTAACCGTGCTTCGGAGCGACAGCTAGGCGAGACTGTCGTTCGTTGTGCAGGCTTCCCAGGCGCTAACGCAAGTGAATTCCGGGCCGCGCGGCTGCTGGTGCGGGTGAGGCGACGGGTCGTGAGAGCGGCCGCCATCACGTGGGGTTGTCCGTCTGCGGAGATGGGATTGCCGTGATGCTGCAAAACCGCGAGTCGCTGGTCGAGCCCTACTTCCCCCTCGATCGCACCGATCTGACCGAGCGTACCTATGCCGTGCTCAAGGACCGCATCCTGACGCGGCGGCTGGCGCCCGGATCGCGCATCTCGGTGCCGGAGATCTCGGCTGCCCTGGGCGTCAGCCGCACCCCGGTCAACGATGCCCTGAAAAGGCTGGCGACCGAGGGCCTGGTTGAAATCATCCCGCGCCGCGGCACCTTCGTCACCGGACTGAGCGCCTCCGATGTGCGCGAGCTGTTCGATATCCGCCTGCTGATCGAGTCGCACGCCGTGGAGGGAATCGTCGCCGGCGGGCGGTCGGCCGAGTACCTGCAGGCGATCAGCGAACCGATGGCGCGCATGCGCCGCGCCATGGTCGATGACGACTACGGCGATTACGAGACCTTCGTTTCCGGCGATCGCGAGCTGCACATGACGATGGTCGAGATGACGCGCAACCAGCGCCTGCTGGAGATCTACACCGGCCTGAACGTGCACATCCAGATCGCCCGGGCGCACTACCTCGACAGCGTCGAGAACGCCCGTCAGGCCTACCAGGAGCACGAGGCGATCCTGGCCGGCTTCCGAGCCGAGAGCGCAGAGCAGGTTATCGGCGCTCTGCGCTCTCATGTTTCCAACGTCAAGAACCGCATGCTCGACCTGCTGTCGCAGCAGGGAGGGTCGCTCTAAGTGGCTGAGCCGCCCGAGGCTGTGGGCGACGTGATGGCGTCTTTCCGGCTGGATGGCCGGACCTGCCTGGTGACCGGCGCCGGCCGCGGGTTGGGACGCGCCATTGCGCTGGGCCTGGCGCAGGCCGGCAGCCAGCTGATGCTGGTGGACGTCAACCCGGAGGACCTGGCCGGCGTCGAAGCGGAGCTGCGGAGCGCCGGGAGCCAGGTGGCGACGGCGGTGGTCGATGTCGGGGACGAGGGCCAGGTGCAGGCCTGCATCGCCGAGACGTTGCGCCGTTTCGGCGGGCTGCAGGTCTTGGTCAACAACGCCGGCGTGACCAGCCGGGCGCCGTTTGAGGACCTCCCCCTCGAGGATTGGGAACGCGTGTTGCGCGTCAACCTGACAGGCACCTACCTGTGCTC
>Ga0265292_1001428_pt1 | contig 21027 bp, 22 predicted proteins | sample Munlanlewell296A_FD_189080 | JGI IMG/M metagenome (GOLD analysis project Ga0265292, IMG submission 189080) | Leachate microbial communities from a municipal landfill in Southern Ontario, Canada - Leachate well 296A | ecosystem: Engineered > Solid waste > Landfill > Unclassified | place: Canada... | reverse complement strand
CCCTGGGGACACAGGATGCCGTCCGGAGCTCCGCTGCGGGCGAACTCGCCGGTTCGATCGATCTCCGGTCACCGGAGGGGATGCCGGAACTGCAACCCCTGGTGTTCAGGAACCAGACGCAGCGCGGGGCGCTCATGCCGCAACGGACGCTCGCCCGCAGCGCGGTATTGTATGGGCAGGGGCTTCACTCCGGGAAGAAGAGCGGCATGATCTTCGAGCCGCTGGGTCCCAATTCGGGAATCCATTTCGTTGGAGTCTCCGACAACCGGGCGGTTCCGGCGCACTTTGATTTTGTCGAGTCGACCGGATATGCCACGACGATCCGCCTCGGGACCACCCATGTCGCGACCATCGAGCATGTCATGTCCGCGCTCAACGCCTACGGGGTCAGCAATCTCCTTATCAAGTGCAATGGCGAGGTCCCTGTGCTGGACGGTTCGTCCGTGGAGTTCTGTTCCCTGTTCGAGGAAGTCGGCTTCGAGAACCAGATCGGGGAGTGGCACGGGATCCTGGTGAATGAACCTTTCCGGATCGATGCCGGCAAGGCGTCGATACGGCTTGAACCGTGCGACGCTTTCGAAATCGATTACACGCTCGAATATCCGGCCCCGGTCGGCAAGCAGCGCTTCGTCTTCCGTCTCGACGACCCGGCGACCTATCGGAAGGAGATCGCTCCCGCGCGAACCTTCGGGTTCGCGCGGGACATCGGGCTATTGCAGCGGCAGGGGTTGGCTCTCGGCGGGCGCTTCGACAACTTCGTTCTCTTTGGGGAGGAGGGACCGATCAACGACGCCCTTCGATTCCCGGATGAACCGGTGCGTCACAAGATCATGGACATGATCGGGGACCTCTATTTGCTCGGCCGGCGTTTGCAGGCGAGGGTGGTCGCCCACATGACGGGCCACACGCAGAACATCGCCGTGCTGAAAAAAGTGCGGGAAGCACTGTGATCCCGAAATCCTCGACCGGCTGATCCGAAAGCGCTACGATTTCCTCGATGTCTTGGCGAAGAACGTCTCCAGGACCTGGACGACGTTGCCGCTCCCGCACTTCGGGCACTTCTTTTTCTCTTCCTCGTGCTCCTTGAAGGAGAGGATTCTCTGGAACGTGTGACTGCACTTCCTGCACTCGTACGAGTAGGTCGGCATCGGCTCTGCTCCTTTCGCGGACGGGAATCGACAATTATCAATGTAGCAGGTATGTCATGATCCATCCACCGCCTTGATCCTTCCCCCTCCGGCAGGCCCAAACGAACGCTTGGCAACGGGGTGCCGATTAGTGTGTACTAAGAAGTAATGAATCCTGATGTTTCGGTTATCCTCGAGAGCGGGAAATCGTGGCAAAGGAAGGGAGCCCGTTTCTGTTCCGGCGGCGGAAGACCTTTTCCGGTTGGGCGGTCGCCGTCCTGGCGGTGCTGCTCGTGTCCGGGCCCCGAAGTGCCGTCGCGGAGACGATCCGGATCTCCGGAACCGGCGGTGCGATTGAAAATGTTGGGGAATATCCATCCCGGGGCCGTCAAATTCCTGTTCACGTCGTACCCGATCCAGAAATTGGCCGAGGAAGCCGTTCAGTCCGGAATTCACGAAGTGATCCGAAAACCGTTCACCATGGAAACGTTGGAGGAATCGTTGATGCGACACTTCCCACGCGTGCGCCAGGGAGGCCGCGACCCCGTTGGTGTGCAATGATGGGCGTCAAATCGGGGAAATCCGGTTACTTTTTTGTCATCCGATTCCGCCATCCTAAGGGATGGATTTCATAGCTCATCGTAACTATTTAATAATATTATAGTTTCTTTTCTTCTCCGCCGTGCAGGCCGGGAATGCTTTTTGCTGTTTTCTCCGTAGGGGATTTTCTTCCTTTCCTTCCCCGGCGGAGGACATGGTGCAAGGACCGTTTTCCCAACGGGTAATCTCCATCTTCTCGCGGGCGATTCCCGCGTCCTACTTCGCCATTGCCTGCCTGGCGTTCTGGAACAACTTTCTCCGGACCGGGAAGTGGACCTCGCTCTTCTGGATGGTCTCCGAGGGGGTCGTGGTCGTCCTCCTGGTGTTCCGACGGCCGACACGGTCCGTCTCCCGAAGGCCGTGGGACTGGCTCGCCGGGATCGCCGGCTCCTTCTTCGTGCTCCTGGTGCGCCCGACGGGCGGGACCGCGGTTGCCGACGCCGCGGGGTTTGCACTGCAGCTTTTCGGGACGGGGTTCCAGCTTTACGGAAAAGTCGTTCTCGGGAGGAGCTTCGGGATCGTGGCGGCCAACCGGGGCGTCGTCTCCTCCGGGCCGTATCGACTGGTCCGGCACCCGATCTACCTCGGGTACCTCGTTACCCATGCGGGGTTCCTGCTCTCGAACACGAGCGTTCGCAACGTGGCGATCTACGCGGCGGCCTACGTTTTCCAGTTCGCCCGGATCCACGCGGAGGAGCGGATCCTCGCGCAGGACGGGGAGTACCGTGAATACCTGCGAAGCGTCCGGTACCGGCTGATCCCCGGGGTCTACTGATCCACTTTATAACTCGGTGAAGTAGTCCCGGCAGGCCTCGATGATCAACTCCCGGGTCAGATGAGGCGCTACGCCCCTGTACCGGCAGATCTCCGTGACGCGGCTCAGGATGTCGTTCGGGTGGCACGCGGACAGCGGGACGTCCCGCCGTTCGTGCTCCACCTCCACCAGGTGGCGGATCGCATCTTGCCGGAGCTCCATCCCGAGGCGGGCGCAGACCTGGCGGCAGATCGCCACGTAGTCGGGGGGGGAGAGGTGGCCGATCCGGATCTTGTACCCGAGGCGCCGGAGGAACGCCTCGTCGGCGAGCTCCCGGGGCTCCATGTTCGTCGAGAAGACGATGACCTGGTCGAAAGGGATCTCGAACTTCTTCCCCGTCCGGAGCGTGAGGTAGTCCACCCCTCTTTCCAGCGGCATGATCCAGCGGTTGAAGAGGTCGAACGGCCGGAGCATCTGGCGTCCGAGGTCGTCGATGACGAAGATGCCGCCGTTGGCCTTGAGCTGCAGCGGGGCTTCGTAGTACCCGCAACCGGGGTCGAAGCAAAGGTCGAGCATGGCCATGGAAAGTTCTCCGCCGGCGATGATCGCGGGGCGCTCGCAAAGGACGAAGCGGCGGTCGTACTTCGGTCCCCCCTGCAGGATGTCCCCGAACGCGTCCAGCCTGTCCCCGATGTCGATCTCCGTGTGGCACACCGGGTCGAACACGCGGATGACGTGGCTGTCCACGGCGATGGCCCGGGGGATGAAGATGATCCCTTCCATGAGGCCCTTCAGCCTCTCGGCGATGAAGGTTTTTCCGCTTCCGGACGGACCGTAAAGAAAGATGGAGCGGCCGGAGTTGACGGCTGGCCCCAGCCGGTCGAGGAGACCGGTGGGAAGGACGACGCCTTCGAAGGCCCGCGCCATCCGCGCGGCGGTTACCTGGATCTTCTGGATGCTCTGCTTCCACGTCGCCTCGGCGTATTGGGAGATGGTGACCGGCGCCGCCCCCGCGTACCCCGAAACCTTCAGGTACTCCCGGGCCCGTTCCCTCCCCAGGTCCGTGAGCGCGTAGATGTAGGTGGCCCGAATGTCCCCCCCCTGTTTGACCTCGGCGAGGCGCTCCTTTTTCAGGATCTCCGCGATGTCGCTGGTGACGCTGGCGGGGAGGGCGAGCCGGTCCGACAAGGACGCGAGGGCCATCGTCCCCCCGGAGTACAAGGTCTTGCACGCGAGCTCGACGAGAAAGGCCGTTCCGAGTTCCGTCTCCTCCAACGTTTCCGGCGCGATGGGGGGGAGGGCGGAGAGGTGGATGTCATTCGTCATGTTCACGACCTTCATGGGAAGGATCGTCACCCGCCGGTCGCCGCGTTGATCGACGGGAAGAGAACGCGCAGGATCTGGAGGACCCCTGGTCCCAGGATCACGATGAACAGCGCCGGGAAGAGGAGGAAGACGAGGGGAAAGACGAGCTTGATGGTCGTCTTTGCCGCCGCTTCCTCCGCGCGCTGGCGGCGCCGGACCCGCAGGGAGTCGGAGTGGACCCGCAGGGACTGGGCGAGGCTCGTCCCCAGCCGCTCGGTCTGGATCAGCATGGCGACGAGGGATTTGACGTCCTCCACGCCCGTGCGGTCCGTGAGAGCCCGGAGCGCCTCCATCCGGGGTTTCCCGGCCACCATCTCCCGGTTGACGACGTCGAACTCCTCGCTCAACGTCGGACTGGAGAGGCGGAACTCCTCGGAGATCCGGAGGAAGGCGGAGTTGATCCCCAGCCCCGCCTCGACGCAGACGGTCAACAGGTCCAGTGCGTCGGGGAGGGCGTCGGTGATCGTCTCCTGCCGTTTCCGGGCTTTCGACCGGAGGAACGCGGCGGGGAGGGAGAGACCGGCCGCGGCCCCGGCGACCGCGAGGAGGAAGAGCGTCTTGTCGGGCATCCCGACCGCCTTCCCGCCGGCGAACAGGGCCGCCGGGAAGAGGAGGGGCGCCGCGATCCGGACCCAGCCGTAGACCCGCCCGGCTGTCGCGGACCGGTACCCCGCCTGGGTCAGCAGGAGGCGATGCCTCGAGATGTCGTCGGAGGTCACCCGGGCCACGATCTCCTCGCTCTGCCGCGCGACCGGATCGGATTTCCCCCACAGCCGTGCGGCCCACTCCCGGGCACGCAGGGAGGGGGTGGGGGGCGCCTCGCCGGCCGGCGCAACCGCCTCCCGCAGCCGGTGGGCGAGCGACTCCTGCCGGCCGCCCGACCACAAGAACAGGGCCAGGACTCCCATCGCCGTGACCGCGAAAACGGAAAGGGTGATGACGAGGATCACGCCGCCCTCCAGTCGTTCAGATCTTGATCCGCACGATCTTGCGGATGACAAGCGCCCCCGCGATCTGCATGCACAGCGCGAGGGCGATCAGGAACCTTCCGGCTCTCTCGAACCAGAGCGGCTTCAGGTAGTCGGGGTTGAGGACCCCGATCGCCAGGGCGAGGCCGACCGGCAGGAGGCTGAGGATGGTGCCCGTCATCCGCGCCTGCGCCGTGAAGATCTTGAGCTGCCCCTGGATCCGGAACCGCTCCCGGATGACGTGGGCGATCTTGTCGATGATCTCGGCGAGGTTCCCCCCCGTCTCGCGCTGGATGAGGATCGCCGTGACGAAGAACCGGGCGTCGAGGCTGTCGACGCGCCGCGTCATCCCCGTCAGGGCTTCCCGCAGGGGCACGCCCAGGTTCTGCTCGTCGAAGACCTGGCGGAACTCCGAGCCCAGCGGGTGCGGCATCTCCTGGGCGACGAGCTGGATGGCCCCCGTGAAGGAGTGTCCCGCGCGGAGGGACCGGGCGAACATCTCCAGCGCGTCGGGGAACTGCGACGTGAAGGCCTTCATGCGCCGCCCCCTCTTTACGCTGACCACGGTGCCCGGCACCGTCGCGAGGAGGGCGCCCAGGAGAATCGCGAGGACGAAGGGCCAGTGGAGGAACAGCCCGATGAGCGTCCCGAGGGCGAAGAGCGCGAGGGAGAGGAGGGCGAAGACGCCCACCTTCACCTCCATACCGGCCTGCCGGAGCCGGGCGTCCACACGCTGGGCCAATTTCAGGCGGGAGAGCGCGCGCTGGAGGAGCGGGACGTCGCTCAGCAGTTCCTCCTTCAGCACGTCCGGGATGTCGGCGGTTTCGATCCCGCGCAGTTCGAGCAGGGCGAGCCGCCGCTTCAGCTCCCGGGAACTTTCGCTCGCCGGGGCCAGAAGGAAGTATCCCCCCACCGTGGAGACGAGGACGGCGGCGAACACCAGGAGCGAGACCGCGATCATCGGCATCCTCCCCTCACTTTTTCCGGTACGCGAACACGTTGGCGCCGAGGTGGATCCCCGCGGCGTGGACGGCGTCGAGGAACTTCGGCCGGACCCCGGTCGCCCGGTACTCTCCCAGCACCTTCCCGTCCCGGTCGACGCCGCGCTTCTCGTAGACGAAGATGTCCTGCATCACGACCACGTCTCCCTCCATCCCCGTGACCTCGCTGACGGTGACGACCTTGCGGGTCCCGTCGCTCATCCGGGACAGCTGGAGGATGACGTTCAGCGCGGAGGCGATCTGCTCCCGGATCGCCTTCGACGGCAGATCGAATCCCGCCATCAGGACCATCGTCTCGATCCGGGAGAGCGCGTCCCGGGGGGCGTTGGCGTGGATGGTGGAGATGGAGCCGTCGTGCCCGGTGTTCATCGCCTGGAGCATGTCGAGCGCCTCTCCGCCGCGCACCTCGCCGACGATGATCCGGTCGGGTCGCATCCGCAGGGCGTTCCGCACGAGGTCGCGCTGCGTGATGGCCCCCTTCCCCTCGATGTTCGGCGGGCGGGTCTCCAGGCGCACCGTATGCTCCTGCTGCAGGATCAGTTCGGCCGCGTCCTCGACGGTGATGATCCGCTCGTTGTCGGGAATCGAGGAGGAAAGGACGTTCAGGAAGGTCGTCTTGCCGGCCCCCGTCCCCCCGGAGACCAGGATGTTCATCCGGGCCTTCACCATCGCCTCGAACGCGGCGGCCATCTCCTCGGTCAGGGAGCCGTTGGCGAGGAGGTTCTCCATCTTGAGGGGCTTCACCCCGAACCGGCGGATCGAGAGCGCCGGCCCGTCGATGGCCAGCGGGGGAATGATCACGTTGACGCGGGACCCGTCGGCCAGTCGCGCGTCCACCATCGGCGACGCCTCGTCGACGCGGCGCCCCACCTTGGAGACGATCCGCTCGATGACGGCCATCAGGTGCTCGTTGTCCTTGAAGCAGACGTCGGTCTTCTCGATCTTGCCGCGCCGCTCGATGAACACCCTTTGCGGCCCGTTGACCATGATGTCGGAGATCTCGGTGTCCGAAAGGAGCGGCTCCAGCGGCCCCAGCCCCATGGTCTCGTTCTGGATCTCGACCACGAGCCGATCCCGTTCCGGCCGGGAGAGGGGGATACCCTCCTGGGCGATCATGTTCTCCACCACGGTCTTGATGATCCCGGAGAGCTGCTCCTGCGTCAGGTCGGCCACGGTGGACAGGTCGAGCCGGTCGATCAGCCGCCGGTGGATGGTGCTCTTCAGCTCCTGGTACGGGGGACTCCCGGCCGCCGTCCTCCGCGGGGGGGTCTCGGCCGCCGTTCCGCTCTCCGCCTCGTTCTTCCTCGCCAGCCATTCCGTGATCGTCACGACGCGCTCCTCTCCATGCGGAAGACCCTCTCCAGGAACCCCCGCTTGCGCTTTTGCTCAACCCGCGGGACCCCGGGCCCGGCCAGCAGCTCCGCCATGCGGCGGAACGCGACGGTGACCTCCTTCTCCGGGGCGACCTCGGAGAGCAGCTTTCCGCGGTTGATCGAGGACAGGACGGTCGGGTAGTCGTTCGGGACGGCGTAGAAGATGGGGCAGTTCAGGATCCCCTCGATGCTCTCCTTGGGGATTTCGTCGTTGGGGAGGTATCGGCTGAGGACCAGCTGCACCCGGTCGTCGAAAATCCCGAGGCGGGCGAAGAGCTCGATGCTGCGCTGCGTGTTCTTCAGGGAGGGGAGGTTCAGCAGGGTCACCAGCAGGATCGTGTCGGACATCTCGAGGGCCGCGAGGGTCTTTTCGTCGAACTGGTGGGGCGTGTCGACGATGACGACGTCGAAGGTCGACCGCAGCGTGGCGAGCATGTCCCGCACCTGGTCCGCGGAGATCTGATCGGCGTCTTCGATCCGCGGCGGATCGGCCAGGATGCACACGCCGGACGAGTGCCGGACGATCAGGGAGTCGATGTACTCCGGGTCCGCCTTGCCGTTGTTCCGGGCCAGGTCCAGCAAGGTGTAGGTCGGGGTGACGTTGAAGAACATCGTCACGTCGCCGTGGGCCATCACGAGGTCCACCACGACGACCCGCTTTCCGTGTTCGGTGGCGAGCGCCTCGGACAGGTTGGAGGCGATCGTCGTCGTGCCGTTCCCCCCCTTGTTGCTGAAGACGGTGACGATCTTCCCCCGCCGCTCGGCGGGCTCTTTCCGCAACCGGGCCTTCCGCGCCTTCTCGATGGCGATGCTGAGGTCGACCTCCCGCAACGGCTTGCAGAGAAGGTCGTGCGCCCCCGCCCGCATCGTCTCGAGGGCGTACTCCGCCTCGCGCGTCGCGGAGAGGGCGAGGATGTAGAGGTTGGGGAACTCCCTCGCGAGCGGTCCGATGGCGGAGGCCGGGTTGCCGTTGACCTCGACGATCGCCATGTCCGGGCGGAACTTGCGGACGATCTCGGCGCCCTCCGACACCGATGCCGCGCTCCAGCGGATGTCCAGCGAACCGCTCCGTCTCCCGAGGAGGTCGATCTGGCGGGCCGTTTCGGGGTCGTTCTCGATGATGAGGGAACGGATCGCCTCCGGCACGGCCTACTCCACCAGCCGCAAGGTCTTGAGGGCGGGACCGGCCGTCGGCCCCGGCGCGGGGCCGGGCTGCCCGAACGCCCGCATCGGGATGAAGCGGCCGATGACGGTCGCCTGGTGAGGCTCGATGCGCTCGATCCAGAATCCCGCGAATCCGGCGACCACCATGTCCGTCCGTCCGCTGTTCAGGGCGATCTCGGGGTCGTAGATGGGGATCCGGATGACCCTGGGGGAATTCATCCACGATCCGTCCCCGGAGTGGTACAGGCTGCTCTCCGGCACGTCCATCGCCTCGTTCCACTGCGAATTCGGGTCCGCGTTGATCAGGTCGCTCGTTCCCTGGCGCGTGGGGCCCACCATGTTCCCCGGCTCCAGGCTGATCGCGTCGCCGATGGTGACCGGGGTATTGCTGCCGTTCGCGATCGTGTCCCGGTAGACGGAGCCCCCGGTACCGTCGAGAGCGAGGGCGAAGAAGTGGCCGGACTCCTGCTGCAGGGAGGGGAGGCCGTTCGGGTTCTTGGGGGAGTTCTTCGGCGTGCCGATTTTCAGGATCACCCGCGTCCCCGGGCAGAAGTAGCGCGACGGGTCGAGGACACCTTCCGGGCAATCCCTGTGGACCGTCTCCCCGGGGTCGAACAGGTCGTTCCCGTTGGTGTCCTCCCACGGGTAGGGGATTCCCCACGGCTTCAGCCCCTTCACGTTGGTGTCCACCACGGACGCCTCGGCGATCGAGTAGGCGGTCACGGTTTTCGTCGGCCCGATGAAAAGGCGGGCGAAGAAGAGGTCGACGTTGCGGGTGGCGTCGACGCGGACCCGGTCCTGTGCGGGGAAGGCGACGGCGACCTCGCTCCCGGCCGACAGGATCGCGCTCGCCACCTTGTCTTTCGTGGCGAACGCGCGCGCACGGCCGTCCGCGACGGCGCGGGTGGCGCCGTCCGCCCATTTCCCTGAGAGGAAGGCGGAGGCGCCGGCGAGCGCCCCCGCGTCGGTGCACCGCTGGAGCTCGTGGCGGACGGTGTAGAGGTACCCCATGTCGATGCCCAGCGCCGCGATCCCCAGAAGGGCGAGCAGGCCGGCGAGGAAGACGAGGAGTACCTGGCCCCGGTTTCCCGTACGACGCATGCGGCACCTCCGTTCGCGCGATGCCATGGGCCTACTTCAGCATCGACGGGTCGATCTCTTCCGGTTTCATCTTGTCCGTGGGGAGCGCGGCCGTCGTTCCCTTCTCGAGCGGGCGAACGATCTTCGGCGTCACCAGGATGACGAGCTCGGTCTCGCTGTTCTGGTACCGGGTGCTTCGGAAGAGGGCACCCAGAATGGGGATGTCCCCCAGGAGCGGAACCTTGGAGACCTGCTTGGAGATCTTGTTGTCGATCAGGCCGGCGAGGGCGAAGGTCTGCCCGTCCGCGAGCTGGAGGCTGGACTCGGCTTTGCGGCTGCGCAGCGCCGGGATGCGGAACCCCGAGAGGATCACGGCGTTGGCGAAGTCCAGCTCGCTCACCTCCTGGGCGATCTTCAGGTGGATCTCGCCGTTCGGCGCGATCTTCGGCTGGAAGTTCAGCCGGACGCCGAACTCCTTGTAGACGACGCTGGTCGACGACGACCCGCCGCTCGACGTGTTGAAGACGACGGGGAACTCGCCCCCCGCGAGGAACTTCCCCTCCGCCCCGTTGGACACCACCAGGTTCGGCTCCGCGAGGACCTTCAGCGCCCCCCGGTCGTTCAGGGCGCGGATGAACGCGGCGAACTTGGGGAAGGCTCCCGGCTTCGCGACGAAGAGGTTCACGGCGTCGCTGAAGGAGGTGTTCGGTCCGACCTTTCCGACGTCCGAATTCCTCAGGTCGCCGAAGAAGGGGGTGAACGCGTTCCCTGGGCTGAGGGCGCCGCGGCCCGTGTTGTTCCCGTCGGTAAGGAATCCGAATCCAAGCTCCTTGACGACGTTCCGGTCGACCTCGGCCACCCGGACCTGGAGCATCACCTGCTCGACACGCTCCACGGCGAGGAGATCGACGACGTTTTTTGTGTACGCCTTCGCGCCCTCCACCAGCCGGTGCTGCGCCGTCTCGGAGCTGACCGAGCCCGTGAGGATCATCGTTTCGGGAGTGCCGGACATCTCGAACTTCTCGCCCGGGACGATCTTCTCGAGGCCCTTGCGGACGCCGTTTTCCACCCACACGTTCACGTCCACGGAGGTGGGAACGCCCGCCGCGGTCCAGTAGATGAGGGTCGTCTCCCCCGGGGCCTTCCCGGTGACCATCAGCTGCTTGGGGGTCACGACCGTCACGTCGGCGATCTCCGGTTTTCCGATGGAGACCCTGCGAATGTCGAGGTTCGTGTCGAGGAGGAACGACTGGTTGGCCTGGAGGTGGAGCTTCGTTGCGGAGGCGCCTGTAACCCCCTGCTTGAACGCCGCTCTTGCCGCCACCGGGAACGACAGGCCGAGGCAGGCGAGGAGAAGGATGACGGCGATTCCTTTATGGCGGTTCACGGTATGCTACCCCCTCCTTGGAGGAATTCTTGCGTCCGGTTATTGGAACGTCTCTTCCGACCGCTTCCCGCCCTTGATGACCTCGACGACGTAACCCGCCTTGACGACCTGGACGGGCGCCGCAGGAGCTGGAACGGATGCCTTACGGTAGACCGCCTTCGAGGCCACGGTCTTCTTCGGGGAGGCGGGAGGTTTCGGGCGCATCGAGGAGAGAAGCCCCCCCTTGTCGCTGCCCGGCGTTTCCACCTTCCGGGCGTCCGCAAAGTTGCGCATCACGAGCTGAATCTTGCCGTCGTTGCTGGCGAGAGCGAGCTTCTCCGACTCGTCCGGCGTGACCGCAAGCGTCACCGTGTTCACCGTGACCGGCTTGTTGTCCTTCTGCTCGACGACCTGACCCGCCGCCAGGACGAGGATGTTCTGGAGGAAGGTCTTGGCCACCTGCTCCTGCTGGCGCTGCGGGGAAACCGCGGTCGTCACCACGATGTCCACCCGCGAATCCGGAACGATGAAGCCGCCCACGCCCACCACCTCGTTCACCTTGACGGTGAAAGCCCGCATGCCGGCGGGGACCTTCAGCGAGAGGAGGCCGCTGCTTTTATCCTTGGGGACCAGCCTGGACTCGACGATCGGCTCGCCGCGGAGAATGTCCCTCATCGCGATCCGTCCGACCACGGGAACGGCTGTCGTAAAGGCGTCCTTGGGGTAGAGGTTCCTGGGCCACAGGGAAACGCCGATCTGGTTCGAATTGATGGTCGTCCCGAGCGGAATATCGACGACGGCCACGGCGACACCGACGGTCTGGAGCTTCGCGCTCTCGGCGATCTGGTTCTTCTCGGAGAGGAAGCGGTACGCCCCCAGGCTCGCGACGAGGGCGAGGCAAAAGGCAAAGGCGACGATCCCGAGGATCCGTTTCCGGTTCATAGGTGAGACCCCCTTCAGAATTCTTTTCGCATGGACGTGGAGGTTGAGAGCGTGAAGTTCGTCCCCCCCAGGCCCGGGAGGAACCCTGCGACGCTGACAGGGAAAGCGTACGACACGGTGACGCTGCAGGTGCCGTAAGGCGCGCCGTCGTCGACGATGTTCACCGAGGCGCCCGAGATCCCGCCCGAGGCGAGAACGCTGTTGGCCCGCGAGAGGGCGGTGGCGGTGTTCCCCTGGACGGCGGCGATCCGGACGGCCTCGCGGGAGGCCCCGGTCAGGATGTTCCGGGTCATCCAGGCCCGACCGAATTCGGTGACCCCGATCAGCAGGAGGAGAAACATCGGGAGCACGAGTGCGAACTCCACCAGACTCTGCCCACGGATCGATTTGTCGCATCGACGCATTGATGTTTCCCCGTCTGCGGTGAAGGGCCCCAGGGGGGCGCCGTTCTTCCCGTGGGGCCCAGGGTTTCTCACCGCGGTTATTTCAGAAACTCCCGTTGAACCCGTTATAGAACCCAACGATGGGGGTACTCAGCAGGGTGACGACGGCGACGCAAGCCACCGCGACGAACAGGAGGATCATCGCGTACTCCGCGAGAGCCTGGCCTTCCTCTTCATCGGTTATCTTCGGAGGAATCCCGCTGGCCCTTCGCCCCATTGTCTCCCTCCTGCCGGGGCCGTTCCTTTTCCTAAAGTGCCGCCGCGACGTTCCCCAAGGTTGTGGCGACGTTTCCGCCGAGGAGTGTCAGGGCGGCGATGGCGATGACCGCAACCAGTGCCAGGATCAGACCGTACTCCGAAAGAGCCTGCCCCTTTTCGTCCTTCAGTGCCGCGAATAAATGATTGAACATTTCTTGTACCTCCTTTAGTGGATGCACGTTTCGTGTTGTAACCCGACTCCAACGTAGAGTATTTTTACATCTGGTATAATGGTTGTCTATGATCACCTCCTTTAAATAAGTCTGGACATTGCCTTATACAAGGTCCGTACCAAACTTGCCGGATTTGGCATAATCAGCATAACTTATGGATTAATCTAAGGATTTATTTGCCGGGGACGTACTGGAACGCGAAGGAGGCGTGGTAAGGATAAATATGATATTATTCAACTGGTTACATTGTTTATTTAATAATACTATAATTTACTGATAACTACAGTGTACATTCGGGCAGGTCAATAATGACGGAATGGTAATATGCTCTAAGGCTTCGAGACGAACGGATTCCCCCGGATGTAGAACCGCAGGTGCCTCCTCGCCCAATGCCCCGCGTAGTCGACGCCGACGCGAGGTCTCTTGATGATGAATAGAGGTTCGGACACGGGTGGATCGGCGATATAAAAATCGTCGCTGGCCAGGTCGTGCTCGTTGAGTCGCCGGTCGATGTGCATCGCCTTGCAGAGCCGGCCGGGGCCCCGTGTGGAACCTTCGACATTCTTCACCGGTTCGACGGCCCGGATCAACACGGCGGATGCGTGTCCCTCGCGCTCGGTCACGACGTTCATGCAGCAATGCATGCCGTACACCAGATAAACGTAGGCGTGGCCCGGCGGGCCGAACATGACGCGCGTCCGCCCGGTCATCCCCCTGGAAGAATGCGAGGCGAGATCGTTCGTCCCCAGGTACGCCTCGACTTCCACGATCCGGCCGACGTATTCCACCCCGCGCGACACATGAACGAGGTATTTCCCCAGCAGATCCCCGGCGACCGCGACGGTGTCGCGATCGTAAAACGCGTGCGGCACTTTTCGGCGGAGGTGCGCCGATCCCTCCCTGGTTTGTCCGGCCATCGTCTTCCCGTCCCCCATCTCGCCGGGCGTGTCCCTCGATTGTTTACGTTTCGCAGAGCTTCCGGACGAACGCGGCCATCGTTGAAAGCGTACGTTCGCGCTGTTCGCGATGCGGGCTGTGGCCGCACCGCTCGATGATGCAGCGCCGGACCGGCCCGCCGCATTGCCGCTCGATCGCTTCGACCTGGCGAAGGGTCCCGTACGGATCGTCGGTCCCCTGCGCCACGAGCACAGGGACCGTGATGGCGGGCAGGCAATGCTCGATGTTCCAGGCGAGAAAACCCGGATCGAGCCAGGCCCGGTTCCATCCCCAAAAGGCGCAATCGACGTTCCCGCCATGGTACCGTTCGAGCTTCGCCCTCAGGTCGGTGTGGAGGTATTCGTCGCGCGCCTTCTCGATGGCGCACACGGAGATCTCCTCGCAGAAGACGTGCGGCGCCTCGAGCAGCAGGCCGCGGACCCGCGGCAGGGACCGCGGCGTCGAAGCGTGCAGCAGGGCGATGGAGCCACCGTCGCTATGCCCGACGAGAAAAGCCTGGCGGACGCCCGCCACGTCGAGAAGTTCCGGAAGGGCGAAGAATCCCTCGTCGTGCATGTAGGTGAGCGGTCGCGGAAGCGCGACGGGATCGGAGCCGCCGTATCCGGCGCGGCTGTAGACGAGCGCGCCGCACCCCGTCTTGCGGGCGAGCGCCGCCGGAAAGTCACGCCACGTCGCGGCGCATCCGATCCCGTCGTGCAGGAAGACGAGCGTGGGAGCGACGTCCGGCCCGGGGCCATGCCAGGTGAACTCGATGCGGCGGCCGCCCGCGGCCATTGTCGTCATCGATCCTCCCCCTCTTGTTGCGTGGAGGGCTGCCGTGCACATGTTTTATAACACGATCGACAGGAATATCATTTTCAACACGTTGTGCCGACTGGAAGGGGATTTGGTTTTATCGGAAACTGTTCGAGCGCATCGACCTTTATTGCGATACGGGTTCTCCGGCCTTCACGGCGAAGTGGGTCCCCCGGATGCCGATGGTGGCCACCGGGGTTTCGAAACGGGCCTTCTCCGGCGCCAGCTTCCCGATGAGGCCCGAGAGGTAGGCCATGGTCCCCCTGGAGAGGCGGACCAGCAGGCCGAACTTCCCCTCGGAGGGCGAGAAGAGAAAGTCCCGGAGGACGAGGCTGCTTGACGGCCCGAGCGAAAGGGAGGAATTGTCCCGGAGGATGACGCCAAGCGATCCGTCGGGGCCCGTGCCGAGGGTGTCCCCGGCGTGAAGCCTGGTTCCTGTCGTTGCCGGAAGAACGTTCCCCCCACGGGTGACGGTCGCCGAACCCGCGGAGTTGCGCACCACCCCGATGGTCCCGTCGGTGTCGGCGTGCCCCCACGCCGGCACCGATATGGCCGCCAGAAGAATCGCGACGAACAGGGTGTGCCTCATGGTCTTCCTCCAAGGGGGGAGGGTGCCATCCGTCGTTTCTCGTGCCTCCACCCCTGACCGATTTTCCATGAAATAAGCATGCCAACCGGAAGAGTCTGAAATAGGCGATAAATAACATGTGGTTATCGAATGTGATCTGACGGCGGGGGAGACAATTTCCGGCATGGATACGGGAATCTCGATGGAATGTGCCAAAAAATGTCACACCGTGGAATCCGCGGGAATTCCATTCTACGCACGGTGCGGCATCGACCCGGTGAGCGATCAGTCGAGCGCCTTGTCGAGGAACATCTGCTTGTCCACCGCCGCCCATACCTTCCTGTAGAGCTCCTCGACCTGGCGCGGGTAGTAGGTGCCGTCGAAGCGCAGCTTCACCTTGGTCTGCCGCGCGCTCTGCTTCACCATGGAAAGCGTCAGCCCCGCGCCGCCGCCGCGCTCCATCATGGCGCCGATGTCGAAGTCCATGTCGTAGGGGCCCTGCTTCTGGAGCACCGAAGGCGGGTACCCCTTCGCCTGCGCGTACTGGGCAAGGGCTTCCTTGCGCAGCCCCTCCTGCTGCTCGGGCGGCAGCTGCGGGATGGACGCCGTGATGTAGCCCGAGACCCGCTCCATGTTGTTGACGCGGCAGCCGAGGGTGGCGAGGGTGGTGACCATCGAGTCGAACACGCGGTCGAACCCCTTGTCGAACACCCGGTCGCCGACCGCCATCGCCATCTTCTCGCGCTGCGCGTGCCAGGCCGGGAGGTCCGGATTCTTCATCATCTCCTGCGAGAACCGCTGCTTGGCCATCATGGTGCTCATCATGTCGTTGCCCGCGTTCTGCTGCGCCATCATCGCTTCCATCGGGTTCGGCTGCTTGCCGAACATCCCCGCGACGGAGCAGCCCGAGACGATCGCGGTGACCGCCGCGACGATCAATCCCATCCGCGTTTTCATGGGAGACACCCCTTAAAACTGGCTGGATCGGACGGAGTAGTCCTTCACCGTCTTGTTCACGTTGAACTTCACGATCACGGTCAGGGAGCGGAACGAGGACGCGGTCGAAGAGGCCGATCCGCTCTGGCCGCCGGCGGCGGAGGCGCCGCCCTGCGCGTGGCCGAAGGAAACCCCGAGGTTGGCTGCCGCCTGCCAGTTCTGGCTTTTGCCGGCGACGTCCGTCTGGCTGACCGAACGCTCATAGAGCCAGGTTTCCACCCCGTCGCTGTCCACGGTCGAGATGCTGGGACCGCCGAACCACTGGATGAGATCCATCTGGGTGGTTTTCCCCTTGACGACGGCCGACGTGACGGCGCCGTAGGAGAGGGCGCTTGCGCCGCTTTGGGCAGGAGGAGCCGAAACGGCCTGTGCTGCGGGCGTCACGGGTGCGGATCCGGGTTGGATTTGCGGGGCGGACATGCAGGCGGGCAGAAGGAACGCGGCGGCCGCGAGCGCGAGCCGGAGGGAAACGTGGGCGTAGGGCTTCATCCGTGGGGCTCCTTTTCCTAAGGGCGAAAATTTAAAACATCATTTCAGTAATTTCATCGACGGTCAATCCGATTCGGGGGATTCTTCATCCATGCCGCGAGAGGAAACATCGTTTCCGCGACCCGCGCCGGAAAAATCCGGATTGCCGGACTGAGGCGGATTCGGGTAACATGGGGCAATTTTCCCCCAGGACGATGCAGAAGGTTTTCTAATCCATTTCCCAGGGAGGCGCTCGTGAAAGCGAAATCGGTGTTGCCTGTTCTCCTGTCGGTTCTTTTCCTTGCCTTGTTCGTCGCGCCCGGAACGGCGCAGGCTGCCGAGCCGATCACGCTCCGGTACGCCAACTTCCCGCCGTCGGCCACCTTCCCCTGCGTCCAGATGGAGCGCTGGGCGAAGGAGGTGGAGAAGCGGACCCACGGGAAGGTGAAGGTCCAGACGTTCCCGGGGGGGACGCTCCTCGCGGCCAAGAACATCTTCGACGGCGTCATCTCGGGGATGGCCGACATCGGGAACTTCGCGATGAGCTACCAGCCGGGCCGGTTCCCCGTTTCCGAGGCCGTGGATCTTCCGATGGGGTTCACGAGCGCTCGCGCCGCGAGCCTCACCCTGTTCGACCTGATCGAGAAGTACAAGCCAAAGGAGTTCGCGCAGGTCAAGGTGCTCACGCTCTTCACCTGCCCCCCGACCAACTTCATGACGAAGACGCCGGTCAAGTCTCTGGCCGACCTCAAGGGGATGGAGCTGCGGGTCGCCGGCACGAACGCCGAGGTCGTGAAGCGGCTGGGCGGGATCCCCGTCGCGATGCCGCAGTCCGAGACGCCCGAGGCGATCCAGAAGGGGGTCGTGAAGGGGATGGTCTCGTCGATGGAGATCCTCAAGGACTTCAAGTTCGCCGCCTACACGCCGTACGCCACGGTCGCGAACCTTCCCGTCGTCTCCTTCGCCGTCGTGATGAACAAGGCGAAGTGGGATTCCCTCCCGTCGGATGTGAAGGATGTTCTCGAGCAGATGCGCCGCGAGCAGGCGGAGTGGACCGGAAAGTACGTGGACGACCACGTGACCGAGGCCCTCGCCTGGTCGAAAGCGAACTACCAGCACCAACTCTTCGAGCTTCCGGCGGCGGACCACGACAAGGTCGCCTCCCTCCTGAAGCCGATGACCGAGGAGTACGTGAAGCGGACCGGCGCGCTCGGGTTGGACGGGGCGAGGATCGTTTCCGACGTCCTGGCGCTCAAGATAAAGTACGAGCAGAAGCAGCGGTAGGCGGATCCCGCGATGGGACTGGAACGATTCTCCGAACTGCTTCGGAGGGGCATGATGATCGCCGGGGGCGTCTCGCTCCTGGCGCTCACCTTGCTGGCGACGATGAACGTCGCCCTGAGGATATTCCAGGTCCCGGTGAGCGGGACGTATGAGGTCGTCTCCTTCCTCGGCGCGATCGTGACCGCCGGCGCCCTCGGCTATACCCAGAAACGGAAGGACCACATCGTCGTGGACATCCTCTCGGAAAAGTTCCCGGCTCCGGTCAAGCGGGTTCTCGACCGGGTGAGCTACGCCCTCATCCTCGTCTTCTTCTCCATCGTCTCCTGGCAGACCTTCGTGTACGGGAAGAGGCTGCAGCTGACGGGCGAACTGTCCGAAACGCTGAAGATCGCCTATTACCCCTTCGTCTTCCTCGTCAGCCTCGGGTTCGCCGTCCTCGCGCTGACGATTTTCCTCGACCTGATCGAAACCGTCTGGACCCGCGAGGAAAAGAAATGAGCGGGCCCATCGTCGGCGTGTACGGGATCGTCGTCATGTTTTTCATCCTGTTCGTCCTGCGGGTCCCCGCCGCCTTCACCATGGCCCTGGTCGGGTTCGTCGGGATCGCACAGGTGATTTCCTTCGAGGCGGCCTTCTCGATCGTCGGCACCGAGATGTGGAACATCTTCTCCAGCTACGGGCTGACGGTGATACCGCTGTTCATCCTGGTCGGCGAGATCGTCCATTACGCCGGGTACAATATCAGCCTCTACGACGCCACCTACAAATGGTTCGGGCATTTCCGCGGCGGGCTCGCGATGACGACGATCATGGCATCCGCGGCCTTCTCGGCCATCTCCGGCTCCAACACGGCGACGGCGGCCACGATGAGCGCCGTCGCCATCCCCGCCATGAAGGAATACAAATATCACCCGATGCTGAACGCCGGATCGGTCGCCGCCGGCGCGACGCTCGGCGTCCTCATCCCGCCCTCCATCGTGCTCGTGGTGTACGGTCTTTACACCGGCCAATCCATCGGCAAGCTGTTTTTCGGCAACATCATCCCCAGCGTCATCCTGACCGTCGCCATCCTGGGCACGGTGGTCTGGATCTGCCGCATGCACCCCGACTGGGGTCCGGCCGGCCCGAGGTTCGGCTGGAAGGAGCGGATGAAGGCGCTCCCCGAGGCGATCGACATCCTCGTGCTCTTCGGGATCATCATGTACGCCCTGTTCACGGGGGTCGTGACCGCCACGGAGGCCGCCGCCGTCAGCTGTTTTCTGGGGTACGCGATCTGCCTCGCGCGCCGCAAGCTCACGTGGAAAAAGTTCATCGACTCGATGACCGACACCCTTCGCATCTCCTGCATGGTCTTCATGATCGTCGCGGGGGCGGTGATCTTCGCCCGGTTCCTGACGCTCACCCGCCTTCCCTTCGCGACCGCGGAGTGGATCCAGGCGCTCGCGCTGCCGAAGTGGATGGTGCTCTGGGTGATCCTGCTCTGCTACATCATCGGCGGCTGCATCATGGACGCCCTCGCGTTCCTGCTCGTCTCGCTTCCCATCTTCTACCCCCTGGTCATCCAGCTGGGCTACGACCCGATCTGGTTCGGACAGGTGATCACGATCGTGACGACGATGGGCTCCATCATGCCGCCCATCGGTATTTGCTGCTACGTCGTGTCCGGCATATCGGGCATCCCGCTGGGGACCGTCTTCCGCGGCAGCTTCTACTACATGCCGTCCTACATCGTTTCGATCATCATCCTCATGATCTCTCCGTACTGGACCGTCCTCGTCCTGTCGGACCTCGTGAAATAGGCCGGCGGGAGTTTCCCTCGTGAGCGACCGCATCCTGATGCAGGGGAACGACGCCATCGCGCGCGGGCTGGTCGCGGCCGGCTGCGCGGTCGCCGCTTCCTATCCGGGGACGCCCGCCTCCGAGATCCTCTCCTCGATCGATCGCTGGCGGAAACAATGCGGCGCGACGATGCACGTCGAATGGGCGTTGAACGAAAAGGTCGCGCTCGAGATCGCCTACACGGCCGCCATCGCGGGCTTGCGCGCCGCGGTCAGCATGAAGCAGGTGGGGTTGAACGTCGCCTCCGACCCGTTGCTGAGCGCCGCCTACCTCGGGGTGACGGGCGGGTTCCTGGTCGTCAGCGCGGACGACCCGGGTCCCCACTCCTCGCAGACGGAGCAGGACAGCCGGCTGCTGGCGATGATGGCGAAGGTGCCGGTCCTCGACCCGGCCTCTCCCGCGCAGGCGATGGCGCTCGCGGGGACCGGGTTCGACCTCTCGGAGGCGTTCGGCGTTCCCGTGATGCTGCGACCGACGACGCGCGTCTGCCACGCGAGCCAGGAAGTCGACGCGGCTCCGTTCCGGCCGCCGGTGCGGGAGGCCCGGTTCGTGAAGGATCCGGCCCGCTGGGCGGCGACCCCCGTCTACCGTAGAATGCTGCACGACCGTCTTGCCGAAAAGATCGCCGCGATCGCCGCGTGGCCCGCGACCGCCCCGATCCGGGTGAACCCCGAGGTTTCGCCGGCGAAGGCCGTGGTGGCTTCGGGCGTCGCGTTCGCGCACGCCAGGGAACTGTTCGCCGAGCTGGGGATTTCGGACCGGATCGCGCTGTACCAGGTGATCCAGCCGTACCCGCTGCACGCCGCCTTCATCGACCACCTCCTGGAAACGTACGCGGAGATCCTCGTCCTCGAGGAGTCGGCGCCGGTGATCGAGATGCAGGTCGCGGACCGGCGCCGCGTGCGCGGGCGGATGACCGGCGCGGTTCCCGGGACGGGGGAACTGCTCCCCGAGATCATCGAGCGGCTCCTCTCCCGGTTCGCCGGGCTTCCTGTCCCGGGCGGAGCGCTTCCCGCGCAGGGGGGCGGACGACAGCCGACGCTGTGCCCGGGCTGCGCGCACCGGTCGAGCTTTTACGCCATCCGGAAGGCGGCCCCCGCCGGCATCTACCCGAGCGACATCGGCTGCTACACGCTGGGCATCAACCTCGGCGCCGTCGACACGGTTTTGTGCATGGGGGCGGCGGTCAGCCAGGCCGCCGGCTTCGATTACGCGTACCGGCTCTCCGGGAAACAGGTCGACATCGTCGCCACGATCGGCGACTCGACCTTCTACCACGCCGGGATTCCGCCCTTGATCGACGCCGTCGTCCAGGGGGCGCGGTTCGTCCTCGTGATCCTCGACAACGGGACGACCGCGATGACGGGGAACCAGCCGACGCCGGGAACCGGGATCGGCGCGGGCGGGGAGACCACCGCGGCCGTCGACATGGAGGGGCTCGTCCGCGCGTGCGGCGTCCGATTCTGCCGCGCGGCGAACCCCGACCGTCTCCCGGAATTCGTCGCG
>Ga0265292_1001427_pt1 | contig 21045 bp, 26 predicted proteins | sample Munlanlewell296A_FD_189080 | JGI IMG/M metagenome (GOLD analysis project Ga0265292, IMG submission 189080) | Leachate microbial communities from a municipal landfill in Southern Ontario, Canada - Leachate well 296A | ecosystem: Engineered > Solid waste > Landfill > Unclassified | place: Canada... | reverse complement strand
CCAACTTCCCTTACTTCAATCGGTCGACTTTGATCCCGAATTTATTCAAAAATTACAATCTCTGGAGCCCGATTTGATTCTTATCGTCGCTTACGGCCCACCCTATTTTACGCAAGTCATGATTGATATTCCGACTTACAAAATCGTTAACATTCACCCCTCTCCCCTGCCTCGATATCGCGGGGCTACTCCCGGTCCTTGGCAAATCATTAACGGTGAAACAAAAAGCGCCGTCACTTTTTTTCAAATTGATGCTCTCCCGGACCACGGCCCGCTCATTGCTCAAATTCCTTTTGACATCTCTCCTACCGAAACCGCCAATTCTTTTTATCAAAAAGCCTTCTCTCTCGCCGCCCAAAACCTTTCCACCGTTCTTTCCTCCTACATTAAAAACTCTCAAAAATTGACTCTTCAAAATCACACTCAAAAATCTTACTTCCCAAAATTTACCAAAGACTCGGCAAAAATTGATTGGTCTTGGGCTCCGGCTAAAACTGAAAGATTTGTCCGCGCTCTCAATCCCTGGCCTGTCGCCTGGACTTATATCAAAAATCAGCAAGAGCAACAATTATCCATGAAAATCTTTAGTTTTAATACCAAGCCTATCGAGGTGCAAATCGAGGGTAAAAACAAAACTCTCTGGTCCGAAATCTCCAAATACTACCAAATAGTTAAATAGTCTCTTTCGCTGCCGCTATTTCACCCCGCAACTTCTTAATACATTTAGTGCAAAAAGAACCGCTTATTTTCTCTTCTCCTAGTTTCATCGTCACCTTTTGAATATTGGCTCCAAATCTCCGGGGCGATCTATTTTGAGCATGGGACCGGTTTCTTCCGACCTTTGATCCTTTTTCGCATAAACTACATTTTGGCATAGGGCCTATGATAACATTAAAAGATTTACAAATAAACATGGCAGTTCTTTTCTCAATTATCTCAATTTTAGGGCTTATTGTCGCCATCACCATTCATGAATTCTCTCATGCTTTCGTTGCCGACCGGCTTGGTGACCCCACCGCCCGATCTCAAGGGCGCCTCTCCCTTAATCCTCTCCGTCACCTTGACCCATTGGGAACCCTAATGCTTATATTTGCTCATTTCGGTTGGGGCAAGCCGGTACCCATTGACCCTTACAATTTTAAAAACCCCCGCCGTGATGAACTTTTAACCGCCCTCGCCGGACCTGCCAGCAACATTCTCTTGGCCATTGTGCTTTCTCTACTCTTTCGCTTTCTCTTCCCCTCACTTTTAAAAGATATTCTTTATGTCATTATCGGAACCAATATTATGCTGGCTGTCTTTAACCTTCTTCCTATTCCTCCGCTTGACGGTTCAAAAATTTTTCTTAATCTTTTACCCTTAGAAAAATCCCAAGAATGGGAAAATTCTCTTAGTCGATACGGTCCGGTTTTACTTCTTTTGCTTGTCTTTCTTCCCGTCAATGGCAGTAACATAATTAGCCTCATTATTTCCCCTATTATCAACTTTTTGATGAATTTTCTCACTTGACAAGTTTTCGCTTCGGTCTCATTATTACTGCATGAACAATAAAATTACCGCTGGTTTTTTGGTCGTTTTCCTCGTTCTTTTTACCTCTCTTGTCTCTCTTCAAATTACCAATCTTTTTTTTCCCGGCAATCAAAGCATTTTAGGCCTTACTATCGGCACGTCTTTGCCGGTTTATCCCACCCCGACTGCCTATAAACCAACCAGCACTCCCGTCCCCTGGTCAACCCCTACCCCTGCTCAAAAAATGCTTCCCTGTTATGCAGTCTACGATACTCATAGTCGATACTGCCGAGGCGTCACTCCCAAACCTACTGCCTGTACCGGTATTAAACAACTTTACGAACATTTTTGCTATCCCAACTATTTCACTACCCCCACTCCCACCCCCAAACCAACTTCTATTAGTAGAACTACAATCACTCCACTCCGCTAAGCTAATTTATTTAGCTTCGCCACCATCTTTTCTATCTCTTTCTCGCTCATTCCGTGAGCTCCGGCTCCTTCTTCCAAAGTTTCCATTCCGGCCGCTCCGCAACCAACACAATGTAACCCATAGTCAAAAACCAATTTTTCCGCCGCTTTCGGATATTTATCTACTAAATCACCGATCAACATCGTCTTGATTATCTTGTCCTTTTTTGTTTTCATACTCCTCGATTTTACCTCTTAAAAATGCTAAAATAAATTACCTACCTTTTGCGATCTTTGAGAAGGCGTTTTTTCTAGCTAACCTAATCCTGTAGGGAAGCGCTGTCTTTGATCTCGTAAGTCTTCAAAGTAGTCTCCCGCCATGCTTTATAGCGTGGAAAAGTCACTATCGAAGCTCTCACCTAAGGTAGGTATTTTATTATTCCCTCTTCAATCTTTTTCAAGCTCGATTTATTTCTCGCCGCCTCCTCTTTGATATTCGCCAGATACTTTTCTTCATAAAATTTCGGATATTCCAAATATCTCAACAAAAACCGGAAAAGATCCAAATTTTTTTCCTTGACCCAGCCCAACTTTTTTTCTAAAATTATCTCCAAATTACCGTCTTCCTGACCTCCGATATGGGTTATCGCCACAAATGGTTTTTCACAGGCCATACAGTCAAATAAAAAGTTCGGCCCGGCTTTCCCAAAAACCATATCACATCCGGCCAACACTTCAGCCATATTTTCAATCCAGCCCAAATTTTTTATTTGAATTAAATTGTCTTTTCTTATCCCTTTTAACAGTTTTTGATATTGTTCCACCAAATTATAGGCAAACTTGTCTGTCCCGGCATTAAACACGAATCCTACTTTTCGGTTAATCATTAAAAGCATCGGTAAAATTCTCGGCAAAACATTATTTCCCAAGCTTCCTCCTCCTACAAAAATCACCGGCCTGTCATCCTCAAACCCCAACTTTTTTTTGTAATTTGCAATTTGTAATTTGGTAAATTTTTGGTACATCTGTTCCCTTACCCACCAACCGGTTTTTATCACTCTGTCTTTGGTTATTCCATAATCTCCGGCCATGTTTTCCCCTACTTCGTCATAAACCAAGTGCATATCGGCATTTTCCACAAAAGATACCGGGTTAACTGACCACGGATCGGCCACTACCGTCCACAACTTAAACCCATACTTTCCTTCCCCTTTCATTTTTCCTAAAGTCTGCGAGTGAAAAAAATAAGCCGAAATCACCAAATCCGGCCGATATTTAGCCATAACACCTCTCATCTTTGGTAATCCCATTTTTGATAAATTATTCAAATACTCTCTGGCCGTTTGGCTCTCTACCGCCAATTTATAAGCCCATTTGTTACTCCGTGGCATCATCCGGTATGTCCAGGTATACAAATCTGCTCCTATTCCCAAATCACTCTTAACCTCCACATATTCTACTTTCCACCCATTTTCTTTTTCTTTTGGTTTCAAATAATTGTAAATTGATCGGGCAATTGATCGATGTCCCCACGGCATCGTATCGGTCAGCACTAAAATCTTTTTTATTTTCATGGAGCCCAAAGTCAGATTCGGACTGACGACCTACCCTTTACAAAAGGGTTGCTCTACCAACTGAGCTATTTGGGCTTCAGTTGATTATAACAATTAATGCCTTCCCCTGGTCAAAATCTTTTGATGCTTTATTTCCAAATCCCTTGGTATTTCCCTTTTATTTTTTACCAAATATTCATATATCGCCTCGTCCAGCGCATCAATTGCCAAAAGTGAACAGTGAACCTTAATCGGTGGCAAACCACCTAAGTCTTTTATTACCTGTTCATAGTCTAATTTCAAAACTTCATCTAAAGTCTTTCCTTTGGCCATATCCGTCACCGCACTTGACGTTGCTATCGCCGCCGCACAACCATAAGTTTCAAATTTAATATCCTCAATTCTGTCGTCTTTCACTTTTATATATAGCCTCATCACATCCCCACAGGCCATATTTCCCACTTCCCCGACTCCGTCTGGTTTGGTAATTTTTCCCAAGTTATGGGGATTTCTAAAATGCTTCAAAACTATTTTTGAATAATTCATCATATATTTTTACAAATTTATAAAACGAGTCAATAATTTTTCAGCGCACAGCGAACGGTCCTCGACGAACGTCGGGGACCCCGAAGGTAGCGCGCACTGCAAAAATTAATTGCCGAAGTTTTAACATTATTCATTTTTAAACGGTGAAATCTGCCTTAACTTTAAAATAATTTTTGGCAAAATTTCTAAAACATAATTTACTTCTTTTTCTGTCGTCCACCTCCCCAAACTAAATCTAATAGATCCATGTGCAATTTTTGCTTCCAACCCCATCGCCGTCAATACATGGCTTGGTTCTAAAGTTCTTGACGAGCAGGCCGACCCGGTCGACACCGCCACTCCCGCCTCATCCAGCATCATTAAAATAGATTCACCCTCAATATTTTCAAACGAAATATTGACATTATTTGGCAATCTTTTTACCGCCTCTCCATTCAATCTTGTTCCCTCAATATTTTTTAAAATACTTTGGATCATCTTATCCCTCAATTGTGTCAATCTAACCGACTCCTCGGCCATTTCGCTGTTACAAATTTCCACCGCTTTTGCCATTCCGACTATTGCCGGCACGTTCACCGTTGCCGATCTTACCCCTCCCTCGTGTCCCCCACCGTGTAGTAAAGCTTCGATTTTTACTCCCTCCCGGATATACAAAACCGCCGCTCCTTTTGGTCCGTAAATTTTATGTGACGAAGCCGTCAGTAAATCAATTTTCATTTTATTAACATCAATCGGGATTTTGCCAAAACTTTGCGAGGCATCGGTATGAAAATAAACTCCGGCCTCCCGGCAAATTTCTCCTATTTCTTCGATATCATTTATGGTTCCCACCTCATTGTTGGCATGGATTACTGATACCAAAATCGTTTCTTTTTTAATTGCTTCTTTCAATTCCTCTATTTTTACCAAGCCATTTTCATCCACCGGCAATCTAGTCACTTCCAAGCCCTGTTTTTCCATCCACTTGGCACTTTCCAAAACACAGTCATGCTCCACCGCTGAAATAATTATATGTTTTCCCTTCTCTTTATTTGCCCAAGCTATCCCCTTAATCACCGTGTTATTACTTTCCGTGGCACTTCCGGTAAAAAATATCTCTGAATCCTTGGCTCCCAAAATCTTTGCTATTATTTTTCGACTCCTTTCCAAAGCTATCCCAGCTTCTGACCCTTCCTGATGTAACGAGGCCGTATTGCCAAATTTTTCTGAAAAATAAGGCAACATTATTCTCACTACCAGCGGATCTATCGGCGTTGTCGCCGCATAGTCCATATAAATTCTTCTTGTACTCATAACTACTACGATGATAGTAGTAAATTAATTCAAAATCAATAGGTAACTATTTTTTGGTAAAATACCAATACTTACCACCCAGTCTCTAGCTCAAAGAAGAGTAGAGCGTCCCGATATTCTATCGGGACAGGTCAAGGATTAACAATTTAGCGTAGTCTCTAGCTCAAAGAAGAGTAGAGCGTCCCGATATTCTATCGGGACAGGTCAAGGATTAACAATTTAGCGCCCAGATAGCTCAGTTGGTAGAGCATCCCCTTGGTAAGGGGAAGGTCAAGGATTCGAGCTCCTTTCTGGGCTCAAGCTACTTTTCTTCCCACCATTCTTCCCGCCAAACTCTCCTCCCATTCCACCCCATAGCCCAGATATCTCCTAAAACCAAACTCCGGAAACCGTTTGATCAACTCACATATCTTCCAAAAATTATCATACGCTCGGACCGGATTCCGCCATCCATTAACCAGTCTAAAGACAACTTGCGCCTCAGGACCCAACGTTTCTACTTCCTTTCCGTAAATTCTCACTACCCGCGATTCACAAAAATCTACCGGAAAAATTATCTTCCTAAAACCCCTTTGAACTACTACTGGCTCTCCAGTCCTCCACCGAAAATCGAAAACCGCCATTGGATCATTGGCTATTTCTTTTGGCAAATTTACCGGGGAAATCGGCATCTTATACTCCCCCGACATTCCTTCCTCCCACAATTCGTCACAACACCTCTTTATTTCCGGCAAAGAAACCCCTTTGGGCAACCCCACCAAATAATCTACATCCACCACCTTAAACTCACCCGACCCGTCAACTCCCCTTAATAGCCTCGGCTCAATCCCAGTTAAACCATAGAAACCAAACGACCCCACCACCCTAGTCTCTACTCCCAAAGGGCCTAACCTCTCCGAAACCCTTCCCATCATTTTCCCGGCCTTCGTCCTCACTTCCTCTTCTCTTATTCCGATGTTAGTTTCCTTACCATTCGTCGACATAAACATATCATATAATACTTTTTCGTTACCATCAATTCGCCAAAATATCCATTACCCTGCCTCAAATTTGCTATAATCTTTCTACCTAGGAGGGCTTGCCCTCCGAGGCGTTGGCGAAGGAGGGCTTGTCCTCCGAAACGCTAGTGAAGGAGGGTGGGCAGGACGGTAATGCGCTAGTCTTGAAAACTAGTGGGAGCAATCCCTAACAGGTTCGACCCCTGTATCCTCCGCACTTCGGCAAATTCAGTGCTTCGCCAGGGTTTTTATATTTCCTATTGTTCCATATGTAATAGAGATGATGGCACTGATTATGAAGTTCGAAATCGAGTTACTTTGTGCCGTTGCGGTAAATCTAAAAATAAACCTTTTTGCGATGGTTCGCATTTTGATTAAGAAAGAGCCGTTTCCATTGACAATCTACTATAAAAACGTCAAAATTGATTATAGAACTCTCCAAACTGCAAACTATCGCACTGGTAATTCTGACTACCATTCTCACCGATAAGTTTCTAATCAGCCATAATCTGCCTTCTGCCACTACTACTACTTTGATTAGTCCGACACCTTCCATTTCTGAAGTCACGATACCCTCTCCGCCAACAAATATTAGTCCGACTTCTAACTCAAACTCAAATATCCAAACCGAAATAATTCTTCGTGAACTGATTAACCTTCGCAAAGACATGGCGGCTTCTTTTGAGAAATCGGCCGAACAGACAACTACCAACACTTCCCCGGCACCTACCTTGACAGCCTCACTTCTTGGCGGTATGGTCAAGATCAGTTCGTCCCAATGGAAGACGGTTGATGTCTTTGAAAAACCGTTAAGTTCGTCCAAAATTATTGCCGCTCTAACTTATGACAATATTTATTTTTACCAACAAAAACAAGGCGGCTGGTATCAAATTAGTTTAGACTCCGGCCAATTGGGTTGGGTCCAGTCGCAATTCTTAAAGGAATTTCCATGAACCCAGAAACTAAAATCTACAAAATCTTATTTTGGTATAGCCTAGTTTTTATTGTTCTAAATTTAATTTTGGGTTTTAGTTTTGGTGCCTGGAAAAATAATTTGACTACTCTGGCGGCTTTTGCTTTGGTTTTAATATATTTTGCTCTCAAAAAATTTCATCGGGGCAAAATTTTAAAAATCATTAACTATTTGCTAACCTTTTATTGCTACTGTCTAATCTCCATCATCTGGCTGATGAATCTAATCACTGCCAAATCAACAATTCAAATAGTTCTTGGCATTGCTTTTACTCCATTGGTTTTTTATTTTGGGCTGGAACTGGCTAATAAAGTTAAAATTCTCATTTCCAAAGTACCTAGAGTAAAAAAACCCATCAAACCAGTGGAAACATCTGTGGTTACTAATTCGGAGGTGATTAGTCCAATGAAAATATCTGATCAAAATCGTCGCCAATTCCTTAAGATGGCTGGCTCTACCGGTCTTGGTCTTGTTGCTCTTTCGTTATTAGATCCTAAAAAAGCCGGAGCGACATTTTTTGGCTCGGTTCCTGGACCCGGAACTATGTCTATCAAAGACGCCGACGGTAACAAGATTGATCCGGCTGCCAGACAACCTACCGACGGCTATAAAATCAGTAAATTAGACGACACCACTAGTGATACTTATTCTTATTATGGATTTGTCGACCAAATTGGCCAGTGGTACATCCAGCGGGAAACAACCAGTGGTGTCAACGCCGGTACTTTTCTCTATGCCAAAAACACCGCCGGCTTTACCACCGCCTGGGACGATCGGGTCAATCAAAATTACGCCTCATTTGATTCCACTTTTTGATATATACTAGGTTAATCATGATCAAGAAATATCCACTTAAATTTACCGCTTTTATCTTTTTTGTCATTTTTTGCACTTTATCTTTTTTTGTTTATTTAACTCTGGGTTCAGGTAGTACCAGTTCCCTGATTGAACAGATGCTCCACCGTGAACAGGTTATTGCCCGATCCGGGGCCAAATCAATTCGTAGCCTTTTGTTGGCTTCCTCCAACTCTCTTTTTATTCTGGCCAGAAATGAAAAAATAATTTTACCTAGTTCCCAAACCCAAATCCTATTAGAACAAACTGTTAATAATTGGCTGGAAACACCCCTAAGTCAAATTTCCCTGATTGATACCAAGGGCAAGGTTATCGCTGCCGCCAGCAACCAAGATAAAATATTAAATTTGAACGCTGTGGCCACCGGCCGGGACTATTTTGAAAATGGTTTAAAACTGCCTAAAAATGGTCTTTTTGTCGGCAAACCAATTCTGCCCCGACTACCCGGTCTCCAAAATAAATATCTTATTCCCGTCTCCATCCCGGTTTATAATCAAGACCGGATAACCGGAATTATTATGGCTACTTTTTATGTTTCCGACCTCACTTCTGCTTATTTGGATCCTCTAAAAATTTCTGATCAAACCAATATTATTTTGTTAGATGAAGCTGGGAATTTCTTGAGCAGTGTCCACCCCGAGATCATTGGTCAAAATATCTTTGAATATTTCAATAATCATCCTTTTTTGGGAGATAAAATAATTATGCCCATGTTTAAGGAAAAAATCAAACAAGGTGGTGAACAAAAACTCGATATTGCCATCCCCAATCTCTCTACCGGTAAAGTTACCCGAACTCTGACTGCTTTCTCCCCGATTAACCTTGGCAACAATAAATTGATGCTTCTTGTTACCACTCCGGTTGATGACGCTTTAGTTTTTATCTCCCCATATATAATACGTAACTTGCTCGGCATTATTATTTCTTTTTTTATCAGTATTTTTATCACTCTTTTTTTATTTAATCGTTATATCAAAAATTAGTCTCTTAATGAAAAAAGAATACTTTTTCATTTTTGCTGTGGCTCTGCTAATTTTTGCTTATGTAGTTGACTCAATCTCCGGACCTATTAACTTAGTTGTTAAAAACCCCTATGCCTTTCTTAACTCCGACATTATTTCCCTTTTTCCCCTGACAACTGTTGGCGTTCTTGCCCGGTCCTTTGGTATTTTCATCGGTTTGCTGGTAATTTTGTCCTTACTTGAAAAATTATTTTTTGCTAAAGCTATCGGTATTTTTTTACTGGCCGCCGTTTTTAATCTATTTGCCATTCAACAGATCGCCACCAATACCCGGACTGTCACCATCCAATGGACCCTATCCCTGGCTTATGCCGGACTAGCTTTGCTCCTGCCGGCTTTGATTTATATGATCAGAGGTCTTTTTACCCCTGTCTTAAAACATGAATCGGTTCAGGAAACAACCACCGATGATTCAGAAACCTAATAATTTATCCATAGTTGATAATTTCACCAATTTTATGTTTCCAAAATAGAACTGGATATCTATTTTGTATATAATAATTCCAAATGGCAGTACCGTCATATACAACCGATTTAATTGATTTAATTGTAGATTCAGATACAACTGCTTGGACTGAACTTACTGGTATGCTTGGTGGTGCTCTTCCAGATGAAGCAGATACCGAAAGTGCTTTACAAGGTACAAATTCATGTTCTCAAGCAACAAACACTACCGCTTTATTTTCATCATGTAGAATACTAACTAGTCCAGTAACCCTTACTTCTGGTTATGTATTTTTAGTTTGGCATGGACATGGTGTCGCAACTGCTCTATTAAATTATGCAAGTGGAGGATTAAGATTAGTTGTTGTTACTGATGCGGGTAATTGGAAGGCTTGGGCTGTTGGTGGTAATGATGTTTCACCTTTTCCTTATGCAAAATGGGTAAATAATCCAGTAGATCCAACTGTAACTGCCGATTACACGCTAGGAACTCCCCCAACTACAAACTATTATGGAGTAGGTAGTGCTGGAATTTTAAGCGCACCAGTTTCTAAAGGACAGCCTCATATTGTGGATATTATTAGATATGGTAGAGCAGAATCAAGATTTTATGATGGTGATGGAACGCTTGGTTACGCTACTTTTTCTGGATTTTCTGCATTAAATGATGCAACTTCAGCAAGATGGGGATTAATTCAAAAAACTGATGGTGGTTATTTATGGAAAGGTTTAATGACGCTTGGATACACAAGTGCAGTTGATTTTAGGGATTCCAATAAGACTATTCTTATCCAGGATACTCGTAAGGTATATTCAGCTTTTAATAAGATTGAAGTTCGTCAAGCTACCTCAAGAGTAGATTGGACAGGTATCAATTTTACTTGTTTATCTCCAACAACTACTGCTTCAAAAGGTTCTTTTGAATGTATTGATGATGCTGATATAAATATCTCTGGTTGTGTTTTTACCGATATGGATACTTTCATTTTCAAAGCTAATTCAACTGTTGGTGATTCAATTTTCAGAAGATGCGGACAAATAACTGGAGGAGGAGCTGCATTTAACAGTTGTTCATTCACCACCAGTTCAGCGGCCGTATCTCTTGTTTTAACTAATCTTAACCAAGTTACCGATTGTGATTTTATTAGTGATGGTAGTAATCATGCGATTAACTTGGGAACTATCTCTAGTACGATTTCAATGAACTGGAATAACTATTTAACCAGTTATGCGACTATCAATGGAAGTAGTGGAAATGAGGCAATTTTAGTAAGCGTCTCAAGCGGTCAAACTCTAACTATCAATGTCGGCACTGGTTATTCCACTCCAAGCATTTACAATACTGGCTCTGGTACAGTCACAGTGGTTTCTGGACAAGTAACTACCAGCGTTACAGTTAAGGACCTAACTACTGGCAATAACGTTGAGGGAGCAAGAGTTTTAATCTGGGCAACTAATAACGTTAATAAGTTCTACAACGCTAGTGTAACGATTACAGGAAGCGGAACTACAGCTACTGTGACTCATACAGGGCATGGGTTAAGTACAGGGGATAAAGTGATTATCTCTGGAGTGACTAATGATGATGACTATAATGGTGTTTTTTCAATTACTTATATCAGTTCCAGTAGTTACTCATATACCGCAGACGATACTCTAACCTCACCAGCTACAGGAACTCCAGTCGCTAAGTGGGCAATTATTTCAGGTCTGACTAACGCCAGTGGATATATCGAAGATGTCCGAAGTTTCGGTATAGCCCAACCCATCTCTGGTTGGGTTAGAAAAACATCTGTCTCGCCATACTATCAAGAAGGTGCCGTTTCTGGAACAATTAGTATCGCTAACGGGTTTAGTAGCACAATTCAACTAGTGAGGGACGAATAATCTATGATTAAAAAACAGTCTATTTTAACCCGAGAAGAATTCGAAAATTCAGCCACCCAAAAACTTCAAAAAGTCGTTGCCAAGTCAAAACAAATTCGGGAACATTTAAGAAAACTGGAACAGGAAATCACCGACAAAGAAGAGAAAATTAGAGGCTATCAAAAAGCTTTTTCAGAACTGGAAACGCAGCTGATCAAAATCCAAGCTATACTATATGCTAAAGGCACCACCTGATATGACCAAATCCGCCAAAAAACTAATCCCGCAGCAGCGGGAAAAACCAAATCGGAATTGGGTCAAACCTCCCAATACTATGGTCCGTAAAGGTAGAAGTAATTCCCCTCAAAAACTAAGTTACTGGACTGATGAAAATAACCAGCCAAAATTGTATACCCCGGAACAGCTAGCTACCTGCAATATTTTAATGAACCTCAACCTTTTACTTGTTCGGGCTTTAGTCCTGCTTGATATTCTTAAAACATTAGACGAAGACGCCAAAGTCGGGACTCTGATCCACCAGGACTTTGCCAAATATGAAGCCCCCGAGTCTTCGGTTTTTAACCACTTTATTAGTTTGATGGCTGCTGTACCGGACGTTACTTTTAATGAATTCTTGGGTTTTATTTCCACCGACACTGACCCTCAAAAACTTATCACTATGGGGCAAAAAACACTCAAGGAAGTTATTGAAGGTAAAAGTACCCACGTCACAAATTTTTACACCTCTGACCGGGTCAAAAAAAGTTAATTCATCTCCATATTGACATCACAATTTTAAAAAGCTATAAACTATGTAAGTTCATCGAATAATTAACTTTTATAATTTGTCACTAAATAATTTTTAAAACAAAATGGCACTAGTAGCAGCAGACTGGACAGTTACCAGAGCAACTGGAAATATTAGATATACTGGTGCGGTCCATACCGGTGCCGCATCTTACGCCACTGTCATTGAGTTTCATCGATGGCTTCAAGGCCTGGCAGATGACGCTGTAGCTGTCGGCAATGACGAACTCGACATCACCAACACCCTCCCATCACAAAGATCCACCGATAACATTATCACCCTCATCAATAACTACAACATTGATGCTACTGCCGCCGAACACCTCTACGACGGCTCTGTCATCCAAAATGGCGGTGCTGATATCTATGACGGCATCGTCAACTTCGGCAATGCTGATGTGCAAATTCGAATTATTCAAAATGGTGCTGTCATAAGCACCGTCAATTCCTTTTGGAACCAGGCAGGCGCCGGCCTTAATGCCGCCGCCGCTTCCGGTATCTCCCATCGTTTTATGATCAGCGTCAGGTCCGGCGGCAGCGACATTGACGGCAGAAAACTGATCGGTACTTGCCGCCGCTTTAACAAAACCTACTCAGAATTTACTATCAACGCCACTTCCCGGGGTAACAACGTCTTGGCTCTCACCGACTCCACCGACCTTAACAACTCAACTGCCTCGGCGACCGTCGGGGGTTGGAGTGCCGATTACACCAATACCCAAGGTTATGCCACCATTGATGTTGATAACGACGGTCTTACTACTACTGAAGACCACTACTATTCCAACTGGGATATTTCCGGCACCCATGTAAAAAATGATTTCTATGAATACATGAAGTATATTTCCAGGGACAGCTCAGCCGCTACTTTGTACGGCATCAGTGGTGAATTATTCCGTGGCATCACCCATCAAATTACTATTACCCAAACTGGAGGAACTTTTATACAACCGGGAGCTGTGACTTGGGCAACCGGTACTGGTCAACTCTTGGCCATAGATTCCACTACTGCTGGTACCAAAATGTGGATCCAACTTCTAACTGGATCCGCTCCCACCAGTGGCACCATTACTGGAAGTGGGGGTACCCCTGGCACAGCTACCGCCTCTGCGGCAAGCGAAAAAACAATTTCCAAACCTTTTTCTGGCGCCTCGACAGGTTCTGCCCTTATTGGTGCTTATGGTCTGGGTGTTGTTGCCGCAGATCTTAGTTCATCAGATCAATTAACTGACCTTGAGGGTAATTTACAGGTGCCACCAAACAACGTTACCAATACGATTACTGGCCTCGTCAGCGGCGAAGACCGGGTTCTTGTTGCTCCCTGGGATGGCGCCACGACTGATGCTAATGGCGACAAGGCAATTACAAAGAATCAAATGACACTCGCCGTCGCTTTAGCAACCGACAATGTTACCTCAATTACGGTTAACGATATTAATCCAGCCACCCAATATCCCCCGGCATCGGGATATATTCGGGTCACCGACAATAGCGGCTTTGAAAGACGTCTACATTACTCCAGTTTTAACGCCACCACAAATGTCTTTACCATTGATACCATCGACGGCAACGAAGACTTTCTTTCCGTCAATGCCGCGATCGCTAAAAATGTCTATTTTGCCTATATCGATGTATTGGCTTCTTCTACTTCGGCATCCTTTACCAGTGTTCATTCGTCGGGAACATTGAATTTGGTCATTTTTGTCAGAGATGGCGGCGCTACCCCGATTAAGCAGTACACCGCTCCCTGGACCCAGACAAGCTCTAGTACCTCAGCTTCCGCTATTCGTACCAGCGATACTTAAAATTTTATTAAATAACAACTTAAAATATGACACCCTTTGAAGACCTGAATGACCAAATCGTCTACACTAATGTGAAATCACAAAATGATGCTGTAAAACTGAAAGATGACGCATTAAAAGCAGTTGCCACAGGTAAAACCGTCGTCATTTTCTTTGAAAATAGATATCATTTACATCTTGCCCCAGGCTGGGACCCATATCAAGTCCGTAAAGAGATTGACGCCTGGATGAACAAAACCGATAAAAGCCCCGCTACGGCAACTACCACAGCAAAAACCAAATCTTCTAAATCCAAGTCAAAAACCTAAAAGTAATGCAACCTCTCCATCAGGACACAATGCAGGCAGGAGAAAAAGAGCTTAGGGAAATATTTGAAAAAACAACCATCACCAACATTAAAGCCATCATTGCTTACAATGATCTGACCCAGAAACTAGTCCGGGAACTAGAAGATAAAATCAAAGGCTTGGATGGTATCATCAGACAATATGATGCCAAGTTTGAAAACATGAACAAGCAGTTAGTGGCCATTCAAACCCGAGTCTATGCTGGAGGTAGCTAATGGCCATTTCCATCAACCCCCTGACTTTTGTAATCAATGTGCCAAAGGCAGATATGACCTTAGTCCAAAGCACCCCCTCCGAGATCAGAGAGCTGGATCTAAATTGGTTTAGATTAGCGCTAAAAGCCTACGAAGCCGCTGTATACGGCATCTACTTACTCAAAACCCACAACCACAATACCCAAGTAACCTTGGGCAGCCTTACTTTCGCCCGGGTCATCGAGATCCTGCCGCCCTATACCGTTACCTTTGAGAATTATCAGTATGCCGTCAACCTCGCCAATGCCAACAGCAATGTTAGTGACCGAACTAATGTCAACCAAGTCTCGGTTAGATCCTCCAACTCAGCCGGACTGGTAGCCGCCACTTCTACCATCACCGGTGATGATATCAATGCCATCGCCGACGCTGTTTGGGACGAATTGGTCAGTTCTCACCCTATTTCCGGTTCTGCTGGCAAAACTCTCAAAGAAGCCAAATCCAAAGCTACTTTGGCCTCTCTTAAATAACATGTTATTAACTGAACCTTTCGTAAATTTTAAGTCTCCCTTATCAAAGGGAGATTTAGAGGGATTGGAGTTTTATAATCTACCCCCTTGAACTTTACCTAAATTATATTTAATATACTTTTATGTTTCAAAATATAGGCATTGGCGAAATCTTAGTATTCGTTTTAATTCTTATCCTCCTTTTTGGCGGTAAAAAAATCAGTGAACTGGCCAAGGGTGCCGGTCAAGCCGGACGTGAGCTAAAAAATGCCGGCAAAGAAATCCGTGGTGCCAAAAAAGATATTAAAGATGAAGACGACTCACTATGAAAGTTGGTATTAATGAACTAATCCTACTCGGCATTATTCTCCTAATTCTCTTTGGCGGTAAAAAATTACCCGAGCTGGTCAACGGGATTGTCGAATCTATTAAAGAATTTAAAAAAGCTTTTAAGGGTTAATATTTAGGATTTTTATGCTTAACAATATTGGATCTACTGAACTTATAGTGTTAGCTGTTATCCTTTTGCTTCTTTTTGGCGGTAAAAAATTACCCGAGCTTAGTAAGGGTATCGCTGATGCCATCAAAGAATTTCGCAAGGGGTTTGACAACGACGATAGCAAAAAATAAGTGTGCCGGATTTTCAGCCCTATTTGTACGAACTGCGGTCAAAATTATTCCGGGTTCTTATCGCTTTTGCTGTTGGAGTAATTTTTGGCATCGTTCGCAACCAATGGATCATTACCACCCTTATCTCCGTCTTTAATCTTAAAAATATTAACATCGTCCTCGTCTCGCCCTATCAATTTATCAATTTGGCGGTTAGTGTCAGCCTTCTCAGCGGAATTATTTTTGCTTCTCCCCTACTGGCCTACGAATTCTTAAGCTTTATCAAGCCCGCTCTCAAAGACCAGGAATATCGTCTCCTGGTTAAGCTTTTACCCGTTAGTATTATTCTATTTATCGGCGGTTTTATTTTTGGTGTCTGGATGTTGCAGTTTATCATCGATATCTATGTCAAAACCAGTCTCAGTTTCAATATCGGCAACCTCTGGGACGTTCAAGCCTTTTTAACCCAGATCATTGTTATGGGTACTTCCTTGGGCATCGTCTTTGAACTGCCCATTGTTCTGACCATTCTTCTCCGGCTTGGTTTGATTAAAAGATCGATGCTGGTAGCCCAACGTCGTTTTGTCTACGCCGGTTTAATCATCTTCGATGTCCTTTTACCACCGACGGATATCTTGTCCCTATCTCTGATTTTTATTCCTCTGGCATTGCTTTTTGAGAGCACTTTGCTTTTTAATCAGGAAAAGCATCTTCTTCCTATTGCAAATCTCCAAAAGTCGATTAAGATAGGTTAGGAGGTAAAATATGAACATAGGCACACCAGAATTAATACTAGCCGGAGTGATACTGTTGTTCCTTTTTGGCGGTAGAAAACTTCCAGAATTGACCAAGGGTATTGCCGAAGCTATTAAAGAAATCAGAAACGCATTCAAAAACTAAGATATAATCTAGTTGACGTTATTATTTAATAATAAGGAGGTATTCGATGTTTAGGAGTATTGGTACAACTGAATTGATTATCGTTGCCATTATCTTGCTTCTCCTTTTTGGCGGTAAAAAACTTCCAGAATTAGGTAAAGGCATCGGTGACGCTATCAGAGAATTCCGAAAAGCTTTCAGCGGTAAAGAAGATAAAAAATAAACTAATTAGTCTGTTTTTTGTAATCAAAGGGGGAACTAAAAGTTCCCCCTTTTTTTGTATCACTTTTAACTATTTCCACTGTCTTTAAATATACTATATGATGTATCTAGTATATTTACATTTACTGCCTAATGAAATCGACACTACGCCTAAGATGGCTAATATTATTAGTGGCGGGGATTTTCGGTCTGACATTTGCCCGTTGTGTCAATGCTGCTGCCGGTGAATATCAAAAATGTACCACTAATACCGACTGTACTGTTGGTGAATTTTTATATGACGATAACTACCTTCCCATTATCAATGCCGACTGTACCCTTACCGCCCGTTATCCAAACAGTAACAATGTCTTTATTAATTCGTCCACCCTTCCTCCCACGGCCGATGGTTGGTATGCCTTAAGTGTCGGAACTTCCGGTCAGGCTCTGGGCCTGTACCGGAGTCAAATGTGTTGTACCAGCGGGGCTGATTATTTGTGTCTGGATAAGAGCTTTACTATAACCCAAGATACTGCCGAATCAGTCTGGAATTATAACAACCGTACCATCAGTTCATTGGGCATTGGCGTCAGCGAGGTTTGGTCCTACACCGATCGTTCATTAACCGACTTTGGCAGCCTGATCGGTGATATCTGGGACAATAACACCCGATCCCTCTCCACCAACATTCTTAGCGGCACCGGCGGCGAGATCGCCACCAAAACTACCGTCGAATCCGTCGGCACCTCACTCTCCTTTAATATTTCCAACATCGGTTCTTCATTAGCTTCTATCGAATCCAAAATTGACAGTCTTGATTCCAAAGTTAACACCATCGGCACCAGTTTAAGCACCATCATCACCAAATGGGGATCCTACAATGTTAGCGATATTGTCAGTCTTATCAACGGTGTTGATATCTCGATCGGCTCGACTGCCGACACCTGTGTCTCCGGTGACAGTGTTTATTCAAATATCCAGTGTATTATCGACAAATGGGGATCCCTCGCTGCCACTGATATTTATTCTGCCGCTTCATCCGCCTCTACTACCATTAGCAACCTCCGCAGTGAACTTGCCTACAACGGCAAATCCACCACCGCCTATCAGGATATTCAAGCTTTAATTAGTCATTCAAACAATATTCAGGCATCCTTAGGCAATTCAAGTGATTCTTCCTCAACGGCTTCCATCTTCGGCCGGATCAAACAAGTCAAAGAAGGCATCGATGCTATCGACAATACCAGCCTCGACCTGACCGACTTAATAAACAAATGGGGCACACTTTCGGCTACCGATATTTACGACAAAGTTAAAAATTTAAGCAGTGAAATTACGGCTATTAACACCGTCAGCAATGTTTCCACCATTCTCAACACCAATATCACCAATAACACCACTATCACTGAAGTCAAAAATCAAGTCTTGTCAATGAAAGCCCTGCTTGAAGTTAACCGGATTCAGTTGGAAAAAATCAGTAATCAACCGATTGTTAAAACTTGGTTGGAGGAAGGAAGTATTATCTTTAAGACTCTAATCAACAATCCATCCGCAATAACTAAACAAACTGTTCCTTTAAAGTATTATTTACCCTCTGAGGCTAAAAAAGAGGACATTATTAAGATTGATGGAGATTTGAAAGTTGATTATGACCCAACCCAAGGGGCTTTATATGTCTCTGGTGAGTTTAGCCTCGATCCCAAAGAAACTAAGACAGTATCGGTTGAAGTCAGGGATGTCTGGCAAATAACCGACGAGCAGATCGCGTCCATCAGAAAACAGGTTGGGGAACTTTCCCGACCTTTGGAAAAAACCAGTTATTTTGCCCAAGGTTCAACCTTAAAATCTGATATCGAGGCCTCTCTTGACAAGATTATCCGTCTTCAAAAAGACACGGTTACTCCTGAAGCCAAAATTAAAGCCTATAGGGAAGCCAAGATTGAATTGGATGCGGCCAATGAAAAGGTCAACGATCTTAAGATGATTGTCACTCAAGCAGGTTCAACCGGCACTTTGTTTGGCTTCATCGGTGGAGTCCAAGCTATTTCTATTTGGGGTCTAATTATTGTTCTGGTTGCCGGATTCGTCTTTTTGGCTTTATATATGAAAACTATTACCGCTTCCGCAGCCGGAACAAAAACAACTACCCCTAAAACTCCAACCACACATATCATTAAAAACACCAAGGCTTCCTCAAAAAATAAAACTATTATCCTACCGCTGGTAACTATCATCAGTGCCGGTATCACCATGATGGGTACCTATTCCATTGCCAATAAATTACACCCAACACCACCCAAAGGTACAGTTCTTTCAGCTAAAACTGTGACTCTAGTCCCCGTTCAAGGTACTGAAGAAAATACTCCTATACCCAGTCCAACTTTCTTTATCGAGGAACCCACTCCGACGGCCGAAGTGCTCCCTACCGATACGCCACTCCCCTTACCTTCTCCGACGACTGTCACCAAGACCCCCGTAGGTGGAACAACAGCTACGGGTATCAGGACAATGGTCGTCACCGCCACATCCGATACAGTTAATGTCCGCTTATTACCAAGTCGTGAAGCTAAAATTATCGCCCAGTTTTCTGCTAATGACGAGGTTAAGGTGATTCAATCCAAAACCAATGAAGCAGGGGAAAAATGGTATCAAGTTGCCCTAGATGAGGGTTCCGGCTGGATTTTGGCTCAATTGATTGCCGAAAAAACTACTACCACTAATGCTACCCCAAATGTTACTAAAAACCCTCTGGCCACAGTGACCGTTCCCAGCCATGATACGGTTTTCATCTATTCCTTCCCTTCATTTGCTTCAAAAGTCATTGGAAAACTCGAGCAAACTCAAACAGTTGAACTTTTAACCGAAACCCTTCGCTGGTCTAAGGCTATATTTCCAAAACTAAATCTTGAAGGTTGGGTTAGCCAGGACTTTATCCAAAAAAGCAATTAATGAATTCTCTGGTGTTAGGAATCCTGTTGGCTTTTGCATCTCCTTTACTTCTTTGGCCGATTGAACAGATTTTACCTTGGCCGTTTATTATCGAAGAAATGGTCAAAGCCATCGTGGTGGTCATGATTATTAACCAGGATCAGGATGACCACCGTATCAATCTCGGCTGGCCGGTTATCGCCGGAGTACTCTTCACTTTGTCCGAAACCGTTTTTTATTTATTTAATTTTCTTAAACTTGGCGATTTTAGTGACTTACCCAAGAGAATTATTTTAACCGGCACTTTACATATCGGTACCATAGTTTTAATCTATCTGGGAGCCCAAAAAAGGCCATGGGGACTGTTGGTCGGCTTCTTAGTGGCTGTGGTTATTCACTATCTCTTTAACCTGTTTATTGCTTAATAGGATTATAATGAATTTGTTTATATGCCATTTCTCATTCTTTAGCAAGTTGACAGCTTTGTTTCGATAAAAACAACTTCCTTTTTGTGTTATCATTACTTAGTCATGCATCTTCATCTCACCAGCCGGCATTTTGAGATTACCCCGAAAATCGAAAAGCTCATCGAACAGAAAATTACGGAAAAAATCGAACCCCTAATCTCTCATTTTGCTCCAGAATTTCACACCGCTTCCCTTCACCTGGAACAACAATCACACGACAAAGAGTACTATGCCCGCTTTGACATGATTCTTCCACCAAAAGTTCGGCTCTTTGCCAAAAGTCATCATCGCCTCTTGTCTTCAGCCCTAGTCGACCTTAGCCACGAAATCCGCTCTCAAATCACCAAAGTCAAAGCCTCTCAAGTCAACTATTCTCTTTAATTTTTTGTATACTTCTTCTGTGGTTTTTTTCCTATTTTTAATTCTATTTCTTTCCTTTCCGCGTTTCACTTCTGCTCAAATTCCCCTATTTTACCAGCTTTTAGAGGCGTATCATCCCTCTTCGCTGTCTTACTCAGATACTCCCCCTTCCGTCTCTTCTCTTGCTACCATTCTCCTCTTAACTCCTGTTTTGTCGGCTCAACCTGCTACTTCAACTCCGATTTCCTCACAGGTACTTGGTGTCGCTATCGGCGGTGATGGCAAAATTATCACCATTGCCGTCCTTGGTGATTCTATGATCGATACTCTTACTCCAAGTCTTCCTCAACTCCAAACCGCTCTTCAAGAATATTACCCCACCACTAAATTCAATCTTCTCAATTACGGCGCCGGCGGCAGTAACATCGAAGATGGCCTCAATCGGCTTTTAAACGACCACGAATATTTA
>Ga0265292_1001426_pt1 | contig 21058 bp, 18 predicted proteins | sample Munlanlewell296A_FD_189080 | JGI IMG/M metagenome (GOLD analysis project Ga0265292, IMG submission 189080) | Leachate microbial communities from a municipal landfill in Southern Ontario, Canada - Leachate well 296A | ecosystem: Engineered > Solid waste > Landfill > Unclassified | place: Canada... | reverse complement strand
GAGGCGAGAGTATCGAAGATTGCGAGCGTCGCACGTGGCCGTTCTTTCGGCAGTACGTCCTCCCCCTGCTTGCCGCGGGCAAGAATGTGCTCATCATCGCGCATGGGAACAGTATGCGGCCGATCATCAAGAATCTTGACGGCATGTCTCCGGATGATGCCGCGACGATGGAGATAAACTGCTCGATTCCTTACGTATATGTTTTCGAGGGGGAAAAAGTCGTAGATAAGAAAATAAGGGATGTACCGGGGATGATTGCCAAAGGGACAGCGAAGATCAATTAACCCGGATCATAGCCAAATTGTGTGGAGAAAATAATTTTGCCCAAAAGTGATTCTTACATCCACATCATTTATACTCCAAGAACGACTTCGGTTATTTTCAGCTGATCACTGTGAGGCGGCAGAAATTATGTTGTATTGCAAGGAAAGATAATGTACCGTTGTAACGATACAACGGTATAACTTATGCTCAGATTCTTTGAAGTCAAAATCGACCGGCCAGGCAAAAAAAAGCCTCTCAAGACCAGTTTGCAGATACCGGGAGTGGATAATCGGGGCGTGCGAGATATCCTGACTTCGGAGGTGGTTGCTGTTGCCCAGGCAGCCGGGCTTCGGCAGCAGGAGACATTCGACGGAATCAGAACACTGGTCGGTTCCTGCCGGGCGATCAACGGTAAGCCTTTGCGGATCGAAATTGATCCGAACAACATCATATCTATTTTTGCGAAGAGTGTATCGGGCATTGACGACCTGCCTGGTTATGATCTGGATGATGACCAAAGCCAAAGAGGTTTCGGGCTGGGATGATGTTTAGTGTTCCAGGAAGATTTGCTTTACAATCGGCTTGGAATGGAGCAGATCACGTTTCGTCGGCCGGATTTTCTCGATGAGGCGCTTAAGCTGCCGGGTGACACCGTGCACCTGATCCTCATCGCCACGAAACCGGACATCATCAAACAGATTCCGCTCTACAGGGAACTCCAGGCGCGAGGGCATGCGGTCTTCCTCGGGCATACCGGGCAGCATTACGACGAGAACCTGAGTGGAGGGATGCTCCGCGAGTTCGGAGCGGTGCCTGATTTCAACCTCAACGTGCGTGGAACGATGTGCGAGGTCGTGAGCCAGATCATCGGGCGGCTTGGGTACGTGATCGGCGAGCTCAAAGCGCGTGGGAAAACCGTCATTCCCTACGTCCATGGCGACACCACGACGGCGATGGCTGCAAGCAATGCCGGCTACTGCCATGCGTTTGCATCGGTGCATGTGGAGGCGGGGATACGGACGCTCACGCCGGATTATGGCAGTTGGCAATTGGCAGTTGGCAATTGGCAGCCAAAAGCTAAAAGCCAATTGCTTCAAGCTGGCGATTGGGATATCGCTGCATGGCACCAATTCCTCCAGGATCGAAAAAATTGGAAAAATGGCAGCCTGGAGCCGTATCCCGAGCAGTTCAACACGCGCTGCAGCGAAGCGGCGACCGGAGTCCATCTCGCTCCCGTCGAGCTTGATCGTGAGTTCCTGCTCGGCGAAGGGTTCCCGGACGACCGCATCGCGGTGGTGGGAAATTCCGTCGTCGATGCGACGCAGGAGGCGCTCTCCAATGGGGAGAAAGCAACGGTGTTCGATCGCTACCCGGTGCTCGAAGACGGCGATTTCGTCCGTTTCTGCATCCATCGGCGTGAGAACTGCATCTCCCCGAAGCGTTTCCTCGCTATCTATGAAGCGCTCAAAGCCTTCGTGGTTGAGGGGAGGAAGGTGCTCCTCATCTCCATGTACCAGACGGAGGCGGCCTTCGATCGCTTCGGCCTGCGTGAGGAAGTGCAGCGTCTCGCGAAAGAGCATCCCACGTTCGTCTATTCGCCGGTATGGCCGGAGTACCGCGATGTCGTCGCCGCCATGAGCCGTGCGGCTGTGTGCGCCACGGACTCCGGATCCATGCAGGAGGAGATGAATGCCCTCGGCGTTCCGTGCGTGACGCTCCGTTTCGGGTCCGACCGCAGCGAGTCCGCCATCGCCGGAGGCAATCTCATCGCGCCGCCTGTAGGGGGGGAGGTGATTCGCAGGATCATCGAATTTGCGTGGAACAATGACGACATGCGCCGCGCGCCGAAGCTCTACGGTGAGGATGTGAGCAAGAAGAGCATCGATTTCGTCGAAGAAGTTCTGAAGAAGGGACGAGTATTCAGGACGGACGAGGAAAGGCTCGGAAAAATGTAGAATGTAGAATGTACAATACGGTTACGGATCATTCAGTAATTTTCGTATTCATTGTACATTGTACATTTTACATTGTTCATTCCTTCTATGCTCCAGCGCCTTCGTGAGTGGCTGACCCTCCTTCTCCTCTGTGTGTTGCCATTCCACGCGTTCCTCGTCACGGTGGGAACGAAATTGCTCGCAGGGCCGAATCATGCACCCCTTCCCGCGCTCGCTCTCTGGAAAGAGGGTCTCCTTGCGGTGATCGTTCTCCTTGCTCTCCTCGAGATCTTCACGCGCGACTGGACGGACGGATGGAAGTCCCCCTGGACGTTCTCTGCCCTCGATTGGTTGATCCTCTCAGGGCTTATCCTCGCATCTCTCGTTTCCATGGATCCTGCGACCGTCGCCGGTGGCGGGGGACTCCAGGGAATCTTTCGTCTTCAGACCGCGGAGAACAAACGTTTCCTCCTCGGGCTGAAGTATGACTTCCTCCCGCTCGTCGTTTTCTTCTTCCTCCGGAGGGTTCCGTGGTCGGAGAATTTCTTCCGCCGCGCACTCCTCTCCCTTGCCGTTGTCGGCGTTCTCGCCGCGGGATACGGCGTCGTGTCGAGTGTTCTTCCTCTCTCGTTCTTCACCTCTCTCGGGTACTCAGCCGCGCACTCTCTCTACGATCCCCGCGGTGCTCTCGCGGCTTTCCAGCAGGTTGAGGGACTCGATGTCCGCCGCATCCAGAGCGTCATGAGCGGCCCCAATCAGCTGGGGCTCTGGCTTCTCCTGCCGCTCACCATCCTTCTCTGGATGATGGTCAGTGCTCTGAGAGCGCATCTCCGCGGCGAAAGGCCGCTCACTATTCTCCCTCTCCTCCTCTGGTTGTTTTCTTCCGCAACCATCCTTGCGGCGCTGATGCTCACCGTGTCACGCGCGGCGTGGGTCGCCGCCTGCGCCGTCGTCACGGTTTTTCTCCTGCTTGCGCTCCGCCGCGCAGAGTCCCGTGTTCGTTTCCGTGTTCTCCTCCTAGTCCTCCTCCTCTCCTTCGTTGGCGGAAGCGTGGTGATCGGGACGCTGGCCGTCCGGCTGAGGCCAGATCTCGTCGTCCGCGCACAATCGTTTCAGGGACACATCGAGAAACCCCTGCAGGCTCTTTCGCGCATCCGCCAGCATCCTCTCGGCATGGGGCTCGGCGCAGCGGGGCCCGCGAGCAATGCGCTGAGCGACGTCTGCGTCTTCCTCCCGCTCGGCGCCGATTACTCCTGGGCCGATGGGCGGGCAGACCTCTGCGTCTTCGTCGGCGGGACGCGCCGGTTGCCTGCGGGGAAAGTCTGCGATTGTCCGCTCCTCACCGAGAATTGGTACCTGCAGTGGGGCGTGGAGCTCGGCGTACTGGGGCTCATTCTCTCCCTTGCGCTCACTCTCTTCGTTCTCCGCTACCTCCTCTCGTCCCCGCTTACAAGTTTCCGGATGCCGGTGCTGCTCGCGTTCCTCGGCGTGAGCGTCGCCGGGCTCTTCCTCCACGCTTTCGAGGATAGCGCGGTGGCGTACTCGCTGTGGCTCCTGCTTGCGGCGAGTTTGCCGCAGATGAGCGTGCGGGGGCATGGAGGCCTGCGCTCCTTTGTCGCTCGCAGTCCATGACGGTACAGTGTGCACATGAGCCGGAAGCGCATCATCATCCTCGACCCGGCTTCGTCCGGCTACGCTTCGCTTCGCCGAGACTACGCCGCGGTCTTGAAGTTGTATTTCTTTTCCTAATATGGTTCACAAGAGTTCAATCGTCGTTCTGGACTTCGGCGGACAGTACGCGCATCTCATCGCGAGCCGCGTGAGGAGGTTTGGGTATTACTCGGAGATCCTGCCAGCTGATACGAAGGCTTCGGAGCTGAAGGGGGTTGCCGGGATCATTCTCTCCGGCGGGCCGCAGAGCGTGTATGAAAAAGGGAGTCCGCAGGCCGATCGGAAAATCTTCGATCTCGGCGTGCCTATCCTCGGTCTCTGCTACGGCCACCAGTGGATCGCGCACGTGCTTGGCGGAGAGGTGAAGCCGGGTGCAGTGAAGGAATACGGTCGGATGAAGATCGAGGTGCTCAAAGAGAGCGCGATTTTCAAGAGTATTCCTCACGAGTCTGTTGTCTGGATGTCCCATGGCGATACGGTCAGTAAACTTCCCTCGAGGGAATTCGGGAACTTCGTGCAAATAGCACGGACGCCGACGTGCGCTTTTGCGGGGTTTTCTGACGAGGCCAGAAAGATCTTCGGACTGCAGTTCCACATAGAAGTGGCGCATACGGAATATGGGATGCAGATCCTCAGAAATTTTGTGGAGTTGTGCAAACCAGCGTCGTGGTCTATCAAGAGTTACGCGCAGCACATCGGCGATCAAATTCTTCGGGAAGTGGGGGACAGGAAAGTATTTATGCTCGTCTCCGGCGGCGTAGATTCCACGGTCGCGTTCACGCTCCTCAATAAAGTGCTTGGTAAAGACCGTGTGCAAGGACTTTTGGTCGATACGGGGCTGATGCGGAAAAATGAAGTGAAGGAGGTTATTGCGGCATTCCAGAAGCTCAAGATCGACAATCTGAAAGTGGTTGACGCGTCTGAAGAATTCTTTAGAAATTTGGAAGGTGTATACGACCCTGAGGAGAAGCGGAGAATCATTGGAAACACTTTTATTACTGTTCAGCAAAGAATTTTTAAGGAAATGGGACTGGAGCCAAAAGCCCATTCGACAAGCTCAGGACAAGCCAATGGCCAAAAGCCAATGGCCAAAAGCTGGCTTCTCGGCCAGGGGACTATTTATCCGGATACCATCGAAACCGGTGGCACCAAGCACGCGGACAGGATCAAGACACACCATAATCGTGTGCAGGTCATTCAGGAGATGATCGAGAAAGGGCTCGTAGTCGAGCCACTAAAGGAGCTTTATAAGGATGAAGTGCGCGAACTCGGCGAGGAGCTTGGTCTACCGCACGAATTGGTTTGGCGGCATCCGTTCCCCGGTCCGGGGCTCGGTGTGCGTATTTTGTGTGCGAAGGAACCGGATGAGGATTTAGGACTTAGGACAGAGGACATAGGAATCCCTTATTGTGTGTTGCCGGTTCGGTCCGTAGGAGTTCAGGGTGATGGGCGGACATATCGCCACGCACTCGCGCTCTTCCATGCGGAACCCTGCTCTGTCACCGAGAGAGACGGCGAACTTGCCACGTCTGTTCCGAACAGTATTCCCGCCTTCAACCGCGTGCTCCTCTGCACGTCACAGGAGGTTCCCGCCGATTTTACATTCACACCGTCTTCCATCATGAAGGAACGCGCTGATCTCCTTCGCGAGGCGGATGCGATTGTCGACGAAGAAATGCGCGAAGCCGATCTGTATGAGAAAATCTGGCAGTTTCCGGTGGTGCTTCTGCCCTGCGGCTTCGTCGAAGGTGGCCAGTCGGTCGTTCTCCGCCCCATCGAATCGCTGGATGCGATGACGGCGAATACCGTTCAGTTGCCCGCCGAGGTTTTGAAGCGGATGACGAAGCGCATTCTCAAGCTCAAGGGTATCGATGCGGTTTTTTTGGATTTGACGAATAAGCCTCCTGCCACCATTGAGTGGGAATAAAAAGTGGGTTAGCTACGCTATACTACGACCCCATGTCCAGCTCCCAGCTCTCACCGGAGGAACTCTCTGCCCTCGTTGCGAAGGCGCAGGATGGCGACAGCGAAGCATTCGGGAAGATCTACGATGCCTACCTGACTCCCGTGTACCGGTACGTCGTCTTCCGTTTCCCGCAGGAACTTGCGGAGGATTTGGTTGCCGATATCTTCGTGAAATCGTGGGAGAAGCTTTCGAGTTACCGGCCGCGAACGGGTATTCCCTTCACGGCCTGGCTCTTCCGCATCGCGCGCTACACAGTTATCGATGCCTACCGGAACACGCGCGGGTTTGATGACCTCGACGAAGAGACGGTGGACGAAGACAGGGAGAGCGACCCGCAGCGGCGCATGGAGCGCAAGCTCACGGTTGCGATGGTCAGAAAAGCGCTCCTGAAGCTTCCTAAGGACTACCGCGATGTTCTCCTGCTTCACTACGTCGCCGGACTCGGGCATAGCGAGGTCGCCCGTTCTCTCAGCATGACCGAAGGCTACGTCCGGCAGCTGAAGTTCAGGGGACTCAAGAAACTGGAAACGCTCCTTCCCGGGCAGCACAGCGAAGGCCGAAATCCTTGTAACGACATCCCCGTCTTTCCGTTTTAGTAAGCGCAGACTGGCTTTTCTATGCTCGATGAACAGATTCTCAGGCGGCTCACCGAAAGCGTCGTTCCAGGCGAAAAGCTGCGGGAACGTGTGGGGTCCAAAATTCATGCGCGTATTCAGCCGGCAGCTTTCCTCGATGCCGTCCGGCACACGGTTCCGGACCCGTCCGTACGATTTCGGCTGAAGGATCGCATTCTCCGCGCCATTTGGTCGCCGCTTGCATCGGATCTCCGGGATCTGGCGGAAGTCACTTCCGTGCCTCGGGAGGGTTTTGCCGCTCTTCGGCAGGCGGCGCTCTCGCGTCTCCAGCCTATCGCCGCGGCCCCCAGAGTGCATAGCGCGCTGCGTTGGGCGGCCGCGTTCGCGGTGTTCATTCTCCTGCTCCGTGCCATGCCGCTCGTGTTCCTGGCTCCCACGACACGTGCGGACGTCGGTGTGCAGCTCATCCCTGGTGCCGGTGAAGATGTCACGATCTATGTGGGAGGAATGTGGCGCGTGGTTGATCATCCGGAGATTCTCCGCGGTCCGGTGATGGTGCGTACGACCGGCGCGGAAGCGACCATTATCTTCAACGATGACGGGGTGCTCCGTTTGGGGATGAATACGACGCTCAAGCTCCATGAAGTTTCCGACCAGGCACAGGGTGCGGCACTCAGTCCCACGGCGACGCTCGTGCGCGGGAAGATCTGGGCGCTCGGGCTTCTTTCGCCGGTGTTGGACAGCCTCTCCATTGATACGATCCATGGCACGCTCGCCCTGAATTCCGGCAGCGCCTCCCTCGAGGAGGACGGCCATCGCGCGGTGGCATCCGTCTACGATCGCGGCGCGACGTTCCAGCATGGGAAACAGGTCGCGTTCCTCGTGGCGGGGGAAGAAGTGCGAGCCCGGGGGTCCTCTGCGTTCAACATCATCAACTTGCCGGCGAGCGCTTTCTCGAAATCGTGGGCGTCGAAGAACCTGGGACAGGACGCGGTGCATCGGACGGAGCTATCGAAGCTTCTGGAGGAACGGCGGGCAAAGATGGCGAACATTCTCCCCACGTCTTTCTTCTACCCGGCGAAGCGTATTGCGGAGGAGGTGGACGTCCTCTTCACACTCACGCATGACGGCCGCACGGAGAAGCGCATCCAGCAGGCCGATACGCGCCTGAGCGAGGCGATAGCCCTCATCCGGGAGGGGCAGGATGCGGAGGCCGCTGTCCCGCTCACGGAGTACCGCGATTCGCTCATCGCGATGGCGAGCGGAACGGGGGACAACCTGGTCAAGTTCCTCGTGAAGAAGCAGATCGCCGAGGCGAGTTCCTCGCTCGGCACTCCGCAGGCCGAGACCGGAGCCAATGTGAAACTTGTCCGCGATGCGGTCCTGGGGGTCAGTGCGGCCATCCCGGACACGACACTCAGAGCGCGTGACATCGAAGGCTACGTGCTCGTGGATACACTGGCCGAGATCAACCGTACGCTCACCCAGCGCAACTACACCGGCGGACTCCTCGCCTACGCGGAGGTCCGGCCGTATCTCCAGGGGCTCCTCGGCGAACAGGGCGCTCACCCGCTTCTCCAGAAAGAAGCCCGTTCGCTCCTCGCCACGACGTCGAGGCTCATCAAGACAGCGCCCCGGGACAAACTCATCGCTGCGGCTGTGAGTGATATCGCGCAGTATCTCCCGCCCGAACAAACACTCGTCTCCGATGAGGAGCTCAATAGGAGGGTGAAGGAAATGATGAATCGTATCTTCCTCTTCCGCCATCCGCTGAGCCGCTATAACCAACTGCTTCTCGAGATGGAGAAGCTCAGAGGGGATCCGAGCCGCGGCACGCTCCTGCGGCGTCTCAAGAATGCCCTTCCCGAGGGTAGCGGCGAGTATGTGAATACCGAGATCAAGAACCTGCGGGATGAGTTGGAAGGGAAGTAGGGATTGGGACTTAGGACTAAAAGTCCTCAGAGTCTTTTCCGATCCAAGAATGAGCATGAAGCTTACTGAATCAGGGACGGAGCCGGGGCATCGTGCCCCGGAACACAGGCACGATGCCCGTGCTGCGTGGCAAAGAGAGTCTCTAAGTTGACTTCCATATCGCTCTTCAAGTAGTTTTTCGCAGCTATGTATACGATAACCGAGCTCAAACCCGGTCGTGCCATTACCCTTGATGGCGAGCCGTTCCTCATCCTTGCCTCGCAGTTCGGTCGCAAGAGCCAGAGCAAGGCCAACATGCAGTGCAAGCTCAAGAATCTCAAGACCGGCGCGATCGTCGCCCGAAACTTCCAGGGCAGCGAAAAAGTCGAGGAAGCATCGGTCGGGTACCGCCATGTCCAGTACCTGTATGCCGGTCAGGGCAGCCGGGCGTTCATGGACATGGAAACCTACGACCAGTTCGAGCTTCCGGATGAAACCATCGGCGAAGGCGTGATGTTTCTGGTCGACGGACTGGAGGTGGATGCCTTGATGTACGAGGAGCATCCGATAGGAATCAAACTGCCGGTTTCAGTTACGCTTGAGGTTACTGAGACCTCGCCCGGTCTGAGAGGCGACACGGCGACCGGCGGGAGCAAAACCGCGAAATTGAACAGCGGGGCGACGGTCAACGTTCCGTTGTTCATCAATGAGGGTGACAAGATCAAGGTGAATACGGAGAGAGGGGAGTATGTGGAGAGGGCGAATTAGAAGAGGAGTCCGAGGAGTCGGTTTCCTCTTGTCATGTCAGTTTCTCTATCAATAGATCATTCACCTTCACCGCATCCGCCTGCCCCTTCGTCTGCTTCATTACCCAGCCGACGACGGCGCCGAGGGCGGCGGTTTTGCCGGCTTTGTAGGATTCGATCGCTTTCGGGTTCTGCTTGATCGCCTCCTCGACGAGTTTCTGGAGTAACGCAGGGTCCGACACTCGGCCCATCCCTTCTTCCTTGATTATTTCCGATGGCGTTTTCCCGGAAATCACCATCTTCTCCAGTACTTCTTTTCCGGCGTTCGTGTTGATTCTTCCCGAGTGGATCGCTTCGGCCAGAGCGACCATCTCCTGCACGGAGGGCGCCTCTTCCATCGTTTTTTCGTGTGCATTCAGGAAACCGACGAGTTGGGTCAGCACGAGTGATGATGCCCGCTTGGCATCGCCGATCTTGGCTTTGATCGCATCGAACCGTTCCTTGAGCGCCGGCTGATCCACGAGCATCGTAGCTTCGGCTTCGGTGAGTCCCATTGCCGTGTATGCGGTTTTGATCTCGGAGGGAAGCTTTTCCATTCCGGAAATTATCGAAGCGACGAACGCTTCGTCCAAATCCAGCGGCGGGATGTCCGGTTCCGGGAAGTAGCGGTAGTCCGCCGCGGATTCCTTGTCCCGGAGCATTTGCGTTCGTTCTTCCTCATCAATCCAACCGACGGTGGTTTCCCCGTCGGGCGGCTTGCCTTCCTCCCACAGCTTCCTCAAAACCTTCTCCTGGTATCCGAGGGCTTTCTCAAGCGCTTTGAACGAATTGAGGTTTTTGATTTCCACCCGGGGGTAGAGCCTAAAGTCCCCTTTGGGGCGCAGGGAAATGCTGGCATCGAACCGCATCATGCCTTTGTACATGTCGGCCTCACTCGTCCCCGCGGCGATCAGGATGCGGCGCAATTCTTCGGCGAAGCAGCTGGCGGCTTTCGGTGAGCGGAGATCCGGCTCCGTCACGATTTCCATGAGCGGCGTTCCCGCGCGGTTGTAGTCGCAGAGCGAATGATTCCCGCGGTGCGTAAGCTTGCCGGCGTCGTTCTCGATGTGCAGCCGCAGGATGCGGCATTCGGCTGGTTCGCTCTTGAGAGTCTTCGGATCTGTGACGGAGAACTTCATGGCGCCGGAGGAGGCGAGCGGGAACTTGTACTGTGAGATCTGGAAACCGGCCGGAAGATCGGGGTAGAAGTAGTTCTTCCGGTCAAAGTGGTTCCGGCGATTCACGGTGCATTTCAGTGCCTTTGCGGCGCGGATCGCCTTCTCGATCACGGCGCGATTCGGGACGGGGAGCGTCCCCGGGTGTCCCATACAGACCGGGCAGACCACGGTATTCGGCTCCTTGCCCCACGCATCATTGTCGCAGGCGCAGAACATCTTCGCCTTCGTGTTCATCTGCGCGTGCACCTCGAGGCCGATGATGGTTTCGAATTCCATTCGCGCGGTATTGTACTTGAATTCACAGGACTTTTCGGTTTCTTCACAGTGGCTCTGTCGTGTGTGCGGCAGATGATGGAGGTGCAGTGGACACGTGATCCACGATCAGCACGCCGTCCAGGTGATCGATCTCGTGTTGGACGGTCCGCGCGCTACAACCCTGGAGCTTGAGCTCGCGCTGTTTCCCATTCGCTGCCATGAAGCGGATGATGACTTCCGTCGGCCGGGTGATCTGTAGCCAGACGTCCGGCAGGCTCAGGCATCCTTCTTCAGCTGTTTCCATCATAGAACCCCTCCAGGTGATCTCCGGATTGATGAGCGGGGTGAGTTTGTGCCGGATCATAGCCACGCAGACACGTTCCGGGCGATTCACCTGCGGCGCGGCGAGCCCCGCGCCTTTCGAGGCGATGGTCGTTTCCTCCAGATCTTTCACAAGTTTCAGGATTTCCCGGGTCACGCGCGTGATCTTCTTCGTCTTCGTTCGAAGGATGGATTGCCCCCGACCGGTGATGATGGGCAGTACTGCCATTGGCGATATTGTAGCGGTTTTTGCGTTTGGGTCTGTGTTGGAGTGTCAGGCAGGGATCTTCAAGCTCGAGAGATTCCTGAGTTCCTCGAAGGAGCCGATGTTCTTCATCTCCAGCATCTTGAGCAGCGCCTCCAGAGTGAGCTGAACGTCCGGGAGCGCGCGATGGCGCTGAGAGGGAATCGGGATCTTCAGCCGGCGAGCGACTGCTTCGAGGCTGTGGCCGAATTCCCGGGGAAAGAGCGCCTGGCTTAACCGCATCGTGCAGAGGCATTCCGGAAGATCGATATATCCCCAGCAAAGCTCCTTTTCGTGTTCGAGGAAACTCATGTCGAACGCCGCGTTATGTGCGGCGAGGACCGATCCCTCTGCGTATGCGAGGAATTTCGGCAGGACTTCTTCGATCCCCGGCGCGTTGTGAACGATGTCATCGGTGATCTTGTGAATCTGTTTGGTTTCCCAGGGGATGAGGCGCTCCGGATTCACGAAGGAGATGAATGCCTTCGAGGGATCTGCGACTCCGTTCTCCATTCGCAGGCCGGCAATCTCGATGATCCGGTGCCCCTTTCTCGGATCCAGGCCGGTGGTTTCGATGTCGAAAACGGTGATTGGAGGAAAAGCTGGCATGGAGTCGAAGAGTACCCCTCGAATGTAGAATGTAGAATGTAGAATGTAGAATTTGGGTTGCACACCGCGGGGTTTTTCATATTTCATTCTACATTTCACACGTTTTTATGAAAAAGGTGACGATTGATCTCGTGCTCTCTGAACTTCATCGGCTCTACCCCGATGCAGGTTGCACGCTGCGTTGGCGGACGCCTCTCGAGCTTCTCGTCGCTACCATTCTCTCTGCGCAATGCACGGATGCTCTCGTGAACCGGGTCATTCCGGGGCTCTTTCGGAAGTATCATCGTCCTGAGGATTATCTCAGCGTTCCCGTCCGTGTCCTGGAGCGGGATATTCGGTCGTGCGGCACGTTCCGGGTGAAGGCACGGTCGATCCGGGAGAGTTGCCGCATGGTCCATGGCCGCTTCGGCGGGAGGGTGCCGCGTACGATGGAGGAGCTTCTCCTGCTCCGCGGGGTCGGGCGCAAGACCGCCGCGGTGGTCCTTTCCACGGCTTTCGGCATTCACGAGGGGATTGCCGTAGATACGCATGTGCACAGAGTTTCGAGGCGTCTTCAGCTCACGCGGAAGAATACACAGAACGCTATCGAGACTGACTTGATGCGCAAGACGTCGCGGGAGGACTGGGGTCATATCTCCCACCTGCTCATCGCCCTCGGCAGGGATGTCTGCGTTGCCCGCAAACCCCGTTGTCCCGAGTGCGTTTTCAAATTCGTTTGTCCGTCGTCTACGGTTAGCAGTAAACAATGAACAAGTTCACATCGATCATTGGTGTATATTCCATACGTATGCGGATGCCACGATTCATTTCATTTCTCGGCCTGATTCTTCTGGCCGGTTGCAGCCGACCCCAATCTATAGCGACTGCGCCGCAGGCTCCTGCCAGTCAGTCGGGGATGGTTTCAAGTATTGCTGCCACAGCTACTGCGAGACAGCCGGTCTATACCCTCTTTAGCCCCCGTCTTGTTGGGAAAGGGGAGAGCGTTCTCCTCTTCTTCGCGCAAGCTGCAGACCCTTTCTCGTCGCAGAGCGACCGGACGCTGCAGACCGTCTACGCTTCCGGATCCGCCCTCCTCTCGACGTATCGCTTGGACTACGGCTCGTCCACGGGCGCGCGCTTCACCTATGGCGTGATCGTCCCCGATACCTTTGTCCTCCTCAGCCCGGACGGCGCGCGGAAGACGAACGTCATCCATCCTTCGGAGACGGAACTGCGGACGCTCCTTGGGCCTTCGCGGCAATGATGAACGGATGTTCGGATATCCCCCTAGCCGTTTCCGAGTGCGGGTTTCCGATGCATTTGGTAGTGTTCATATCTTTTACAACAAAGAACATCATGTATCCTCCTCTATAGATGGCAAAAGACATCGTTCATATTCTCGAGGCCGTTGGTCTCGACGGAAAACAATCACAGCTCTACCTCGCGGGGCTCCAGCTCGGGACCGCGCCAGCGTCCGAGTATGCGAAGGTGACAGGGGTCAACCGCATCACATCGTACAACCTGCTCGAGGAGCTGGTCCAGCGGGGGTACTTCACGGTGGAACGCAAGATGCGCGCGAAGTGGTACGCGCCCGTCGCGCCCGAATTCGTCGCGCTGGAGGCCAGGAAGAATGCCGATGCTCTCGAGCGTGTGCTTCCGGAGCTCCGCTCCCTCCAGGGGGCGAAGTACCGCAAACCCCGCGTCCGGTACTTCGAGGGCTGGGAAGGCATGCGGCATGTGTATGGCGACACACTCACCGCGCAGGGGAAGCTCCTTAACTTCGCGAACTCGGCCGTCGTGAGAAAATTTTGGCCGAATTATGACGAAGAGTATGTACAGGAGCGGGTGAAGCGCGGGATACACCTCCGTGGCATCGCTCCCAACGATGAGGCGGGCCGGCGCGTCCATGGCGAGGACCGGCAGCGTCTGAGGGAGATCCGGCTCGTGCCGGCTTCCGATTTCGATTTCACGAACGAGATCAACATCTACGATCACAAGGTGGCTATCTGCTCGTTTGACTCCGGCATCCGCGGCGACCGTGACATGTTTGGCGTGATCATCGAGAGCAAGGAAGTCGCAGAGACCCAGCGCCAGATCTTTGAAATGGCCTGGAGGTATGCGGCGTCGGCGACGCCGAAGCATTTGCCGGGAAAGACGGAGCCGTTCAAGCGTCGATACATCGCATAAGTCCGAGGTAACTGCTCACTGACTCTGTGTTTGAAAACCAAACTTCCTCATCGTAAACGGGTATGAATTGATTGGGAGCGGGTATCTACCCGCGGTCGACGAGTCCCTTCTGTGATCAACAAACGCAGGTAGCAGCCTTCGCCAAGGCTTCGGCCGCCGAGGATACCTGCTCTCGTGAATGGAAGTGATTCGTAAGACCGAAGGAAACAAAACTGCAGGGTCAGTAAGCAGTTACCAGTCCGAGTGTTGTTTGATAAAAAGTATAAATATGTTATAATATAACAATAAGACCAACTCTCTATTATGTCATCTCAGGAGAAAGCCATTTCCTCTCTCTCTGTCCGTACGTACCGGGCAATTGCCGAGCTCCTCCCGAGTGTGGTGTTTGTCGGACTCCCGGAATCAGGCCGGATTTCCGGTAAGAATCGGCAGCCGGAGCATATCTTCGCGGAAGAGGCACGCACTGATGCTGTGCCGGTGCGGATACCGCGTTTTCCACTCACCACCTTGTCGGCCGCGCTCACGTTGGCCGTCTTCTTCGTTGTTGTGTGGTGGACGAGGCCCGCTCCCTTCCCTGCGTTTCTCCTCTCCTCGGTACCCCCTCAGGATCGTTCGACGGACATGGTGGTACAACCCGCTCCTCCGTCCCTCGATACCGGTGCCGTACCTTCTCATATGGCAGCCCCCGTTTCCCCGGGCAATTTCGCGGCGCCAATTGCGCCATCTTCCACGCCGATTTTTTCCTCTCCGTCTGAAACGGGCGCTATCCTGCAAGACGGCCCTCCTGAGGCGCCCGGATCTCCGCGATTTGACAATCAGGTGGGGGTCTATCTCACGGCCTCGAGCGTCGCGCGCAATCCTTTTTTCTCCGGGACGGTGGAGAGCCTCCTCCGTGCCGGAGGAACCGCGCTGATATTCGACGTGAAAGGCGCTTCGGTGCTCTTCCGTTCCAGCGCGCCGATGGCCAGGGAGTTTGGTCTCGTCCGTCCGTTCTACGAGCTCCCGGACATCCTTCGTCTTGCGCGCGAACGCGGGCTCTATACCATCGGCCGCTTCGTCGCGATCAAGGATGCAGGGCTCACGTCCAAGAAATCCGAGACGCGCGTGCGGCACCCGAAAACGGGGAGAGTCTTGAGCAAGGATTGGATCGATCCGAGCCATGAGACCGCCATCTCCTACAACATGGAGGTGATCTGCGAGCTCGCGGCGGCGGGCATTGATGAGATCAATCTCGATTACATCCGGTTTTCCACGGCGGAATTCGGGGCGCTCAGCGTGTATTCCGGCGAAGAAAAAGCCGACAAGGTGGAGACCTTCCTCCGTGCCACGCGTGACACCATCAACCGCTGCGGCCCGAAGACGAAACTCGGCATCAGCACGTATGCCATTCTCGGCTGGGACTACCAGAAGAACCTCGAAACCCTCGGGCAGGATGTCGTCCGCTTCGCGCCGCTTGTCGATGTGATCTCGCCCATGGCGTATCCCGCGACATTCGCCCCCAATCACTACTACCGTCCCGGGAAAGATCCGGGCAGCCGCAACTACTTCCTCGTCTATCGGACGCTCATGGGGTACCGGGAGCTTTTGGGTCAGGAGGAATCGAAGAAACTCCGGCCGTGGATTCAGGGTTATGGAGTTTCGACCCAAGATGTAACCGACGAGATTAAAGCAGTCTACGATGCCGGATTATGCGGTTTCACGGTTTGGAACGCGAGCAATGCGTACAGTGTCGCATACGAGGCGATCAAGGGTGACAATATGAGGCCGGAACGGTGTAAACTTTAATCATGCGCCAGTACCTGAGTCTCCTCCAGCATGTCCTCGACCACGGAGCGAAGAAAGATGATCGCACCGGAACCGGAACACTCTCGATCTTCGGCTATCAGATGCGCTTCGATCTGCAGAAAGGGTTTCCGCTTTTGACCACGAAGAAGCTGCATACGCGATCCATCTTCTATGAGCTGCTTTGGTTCCTGAAAGGCGAGACGAACATCCAGTACCTGCAGGACCATCAGGTGACGATCTGGGATGAGTGGGCGGACAGGGAGGGGAACTTGGGGCCTGTGTACGGCAAGCAGTGGAGGGCGTGGTCCGGGCCCACCGGGACTTACGATCAGATCAGTACTGTCATCGAGCAGATCAAAAAAAATCCTACCTCGAGGCGGCTCATCGTTAGCGCCTGGAACGTGGCCGACATCGGGAAAATGGCTTTGGCACCGTGTCACTGCCTATTCCAGTTTTATGTCGTGGACGGGAAACTGAGCTCTCAGCTCTACCAGCGCAGCGCGGATATTTTCCTCGGCGTTCCCTTCAACATCGCTTCCTACGCGCTTCTGACCCACATGGTCGCGCAGGTGTGCGACCTGAAAGCCGGGGACTTCGTGCATACCTTCGGCGACGCGCACCTGTACCTGAATCATCTGGAGCAGGCGAAGCTTCAACTGGAGCGTGAGCCAAAGCAGCCTCCGATCCTCAAGCTCAACCGGCGGAAGTCCATCTTCGATTATGTTTTCGAGGATATCGTGATCGAGGGGTACGATCCGCATCCGGGGATAAGAGCTCCTATCGCCGTTTAGTTTGTTCTTTTTTCGACGTGCTATCTTGGATATTGGATATGGATTTCCCGGATGCATCATGTCGTTGTGCTATAGTTTTCCCGCCTTGTCAGTCCGTCATATCCCTCATACCGCGCCTTGGATTACCGATCGCGAAATCGATGCGGTAAAAGCGTTCCTGAAAGGAGGAAACATAGGGAGCAACAAAGACAGTCTGCAGGCAGCCGAGGAAGCTCTGCGCGAATTGACGGACGGGCGCCGGGCGCTGCTCACGACATCCTGCACCCTGGCGATGGAATTGGCTTTGCGCTGCATAGACATCGGACCGGGGGATGAGGTGATCGTTCCGAGTTTCACCTTCGTGTCCACTGCCAACGCGGTGCTGCAGTGCGGCGGCACGCCCGTGCTCGTGGATATAGATGACCGGACGCTTTGCATGGACATTGCGGATATGAAAGCAGCATGCGCCAGGCAGACACGCGCGGTCATGCCGGTCCATTACGGCGGCATTTCCTGTGACATGGATGTGCTTTCCGAAATCGCCGGAAGCAGAGGAATGCACGTCATCGAAGATGCCGCTCATGCACTCGGAGCCCGATATAAGGGAAGGCCTTTGGGAACGCTCGGCACGTTCGGTTGCTTCAGCTTCCATGACACAAAAAACTGCGTCTCGGGAGAGGGCGGCGCCCTCGTCATCAACGATCCAAAGTTCACCGGGCAGGCGGAGATTATCTACGAAAAAGGAACGAACCGCAGCCAATTTCTCCGCGGTGAAATCGACAAGTATACCTGGGTCTGCCAAGGGAGCAGTTACACGATGTCCGCTATTTTGGCAGCGCTTCTCTCCGTGCAGCTGTCCCGCTACGAGGAGATCCTGCGCGGCCGCCGGCGCGTGGTGCATCGTTACCGGGAAGAGCTGTCTTCACTGGTAGATGAAGGGCACATCAGGTTTACGGAAATTCCGGAATACGCCACTCCCAATGAGCATTTGGCGTTTTTCCTGGTGCGGGACACGGGGCGCCGTGACAAGTTACTGGAGTATTTGCAGGCACGCGGTATCCAGGCGTACTTCCACTACATCCCGCTCCACCTCTCCCCCTACGGACACAAACGTCTGGGTACGCGGCCCGGTCAATTCCCGGTAACAGAACGGATCTCTCTGTCCATCGTCCGGCTGCCGCTGTTTCCGCAGATGACGGATGACGAATGCACATATATCATCGAAAGCGTGCAACAGTTTTTTCACCCCGAACGCGGAGTGACTTCATGCGTGAACGGACAAAAATCTTCAACCGGGCCGGGAATCGAAGCGCTTGATTTGAGCCTCGTCATTCCCTGTTACCAGGAAGTCGGTCATCTCACGGAGAACCTCGATGAAATACTGAAGACCCTCGATGACATGTCGCTTCGATATGAAGTCATCCTGGTTGACGACGCAAGCACGGATGGCACTGCGAAGTTCATCCGCCAGTATGTTGCGGTTCATCCTCGTCATCGCATGCGCGCGATATTCCATGAGAAGAATCTCGGGAGAGGTGCGGCGGTGCGGGACGGATTTGAGGCGGCTTCGGGTCGTTTCGTCGGATTCATCGATGTCGATCTGGAAATTCATGCCCGTTATCTTCCGGCAGCGCTCGCGAGCCTTGTCTCCGGAGACGCGGATATGGTGATCGCAAATCGTCGCTATACCTTGCGGTTCCTGAATTTCTCGCGCTACATAACGACGGAGGGTTACCGGTTTCTCGTGCGGTTCCTGCTGGGAATGCCGTCGTTCGACACCGAGTCCGGGTTCAAATTTTTCCGTCGTGAACGGATTGTTCCACTGCTGAAAGAGGTAAAAGATCAACGCTGGTTCTGGGATACGGAGGTCACTGTACGAAGCTATGATGCTGGATTGAAAATCAGCGCCGTACCTGTCGTATTTATTCGCAATCCGGAGAAGAAGTCCACCGTCCGGCTTCTCCGTGACAGCATGCGTTCGTTCGTCTGTCTTGTGCGGTTTATGAGAGAGCGTGCGAAGAGAAAATGACACATCCCGCGGGGTCAGTGAGTGACGATCTGGCGGCGCCCATCACTCCTTCAAGGCCTTCACCATCCACATCGCCGTCCAAAGCGGGCGGACAGCCTGAAGCTTGAGGCCGGAATGATCAAACAGCGTCTGCAGGGATTTGCGGGTCTGCACATTGCCGACGGGTGGCAGGTTGAAAAGCCACCGTTTCACCAGGTTTCCGGCAGGCGACCTGAGCGGAGAGAAGAGAGAAGGGCTTTTTGGAACAGTGACGATTATCTGCCCGCCGGGACTCAGGACGCGCGTGAATTCAGCGATGGCATCGGACACACTGGAAACGTAATCCAGGAGCCCCATACCGATTACGACATCGAAACTTTTGTCAGGGAAAGGAAGACTCGCGGCATCCGCGCATTTCAGCTCCCAATTGTCCCGCCCGTTTTTTATCAGAGCATTGCGGGCAAGGGCGATCATCGCCTTGGAGTAATCCACGCCCGCGACGTGCGCGAAACGGTCGAGAAAACGGATCATATGTACGCCCGAACCGCAGCCGACATCGAGGAGCCGGCCGGCTTCATGACAATCGATGAACGTTTCCAGAGCGGCGGTTCTGTCATCCAGGAAACGGGAAACGACGCCGGCAGGACTGAAAAGAGACGGTCGCCGGTAAAATTTGGCGAAGCTTTCCGGACGTTGTTTCCAATGGGCGTCCTGCTTTGCCTGGCAAGCCTTGTCCGGACACTGCATGTGGGGATCTCGCATTTGAGAAGTAAAAATTATGAAAACCACGGAGTTCGCTTCGGGAACAGGAGAAGAACAGCCGAATCTTTCAGCATATCGAACATTGAAAATGTGGCTGCGACGTCGTGTTTTCCTGCGGAGACAGATACGGCGATAAGGACGCCGTCGGCGATGGCCGCCCGGGCCGGGGCTCCGTCCACAGTTACCCGCCACCCGGGAAGCAGCCCCCTGCGGATGACGATCCACTGCTCTGCGGTCGTCTCCACCCGGGCGCGGGTAAGTACCGGAGTGCGTTCGAGGAGAGTGAGCCTGGTCTCGCCTTTTTCACCGGTGACGCCGCAATCCCGGCATTCGATAACCGTCACCTCGCCTTTCACGTCGTTCAGTACGCGGTTTCGCGCCTCTTCCCCATCCGGCAGAATCGTTACAACAGACGCGGGCGCGGAGAGATGGCGCCGGGTATCCGGCACTTCATAAACGTAGGCCCGCGTAGGCTTCTGATACCCGATAATAGATCCGTTGTCGTCGTACAAATAGGCCTCCGGAAGAAGGAAAATACTCGTGACTTCCCTGCGATCGGTCAGCGGGAGAGGAGTGATGACATGCGAAATGCCGAGACGTTTGAGTATATGCCACCGTTGAATGAGCTGCCGTTGCAGCTGATCGACGCCGGGAGGAGTTTCATTTTTGCTCCTGACAATATGGCTTGATTCCGAGCCGATGGCGGCAAGCAGTGCATCGAGACGCTCCGGTTGGATGTGATCGAACATCGTAATGTTGCGTATTCCACGCAGAAGATTGGTATTGGGAATATGGAGGGTTTGAGCAGCGAGAGATTTGAGGTCCGAGCCGAAGTGTTGATATAGAGGCGACGCCCCCAGGCCCTGGTATGCCAGGAATGGGAAAACCGTAGCGTCATCATAAGACAGAATGGTTGCGGGCGGAACAAATTCCAATGCCCGCGGGAGACTCGAGGCGTATGTCCCGCGGTACCCCTGTAGAAAGAGGAGAAAGGCGAAGGCTGCGAGAATCGCATGGTCAAAATCGCCGCTGAAACTTCTTTGCTGAAAAATATGCAGCAGAATGCCGGTGAGAAGGCCTCCGAACATGAGCCAGGCAAAATCGGGATTACTCAGTGCCAGCCAATATTTGGGATCTTTGGGTGACATCCAACTTACGACAAAGAGCAGAGAACCAACTGCGATGGTGCAGATCGAACAGATCCTGACGATTCGTCGGGCTTGCGGCAAGCGAAGAGCCTGAAGCCCTTCCACCGCGAACGCGATCAAAATAAGTTGAGGGATGATGAGATAGCGTGTGGGGTCGCCGAGTTGTTCCACGAAAGGAATCAGTCTAAGCGCGCGGTACGTAATTGAAGCAGAGAACGCCAGCGAGAAAACAAACGCGCATATCGCGAGATACCCGTACATGAGAGGTTTCTTCCTGCCGATGAGGACGCCGAAAACCGCCAATACCAGTACGCCCGCGCCGAGAAACGGAATGTTGGCGAAGGAGCCTTCGGGGAGCGGGAGCGGAGATGACGGGAAAAGATAACGGAGGAAATATCCGCTGCCGATTCCTACGCTCTGTAAGTATGAATCGAGGAATGCGCCCTGGCGGGTAGAGAGAGCGGCGTAGGCGGCCAGTGGCAGCAGGCGAAATGCCGCGATGCCTGAAGCGGCGGCAATGCCGACGACAAAATGGATGTCGGCGCGAACGATCCACCGCATCGAGGGGAAGCAAACGCGCCGGGCGATCCAGAGCAGACAAACCGCAGTAAGTAACAGGACGGCGAGATGTGCCTGTAGGGAAAGGAAGCCGAGAGCAACGACTGCGGCGCAGGACCAAGCCGACATGACCGGCCGTTTATCCAAC
>Ga0265292_1001425_pt1 | contig 21061 bp, 25 predicted proteins | sample Munlanlewell296A_FD_189080 | JGI IMG/M metagenome (GOLD analysis project Ga0265292, IMG submission 189080) | Leachate microbial communities from a municipal landfill in Southern Ontario, Canada - Leachate well 296A | ecosystem: Engineered > Solid waste > Landfill > Unclassified | place: Canada... | reverse complement strand
TCAAAATTGTCATCTTCAGCGGACTTGTTTGGGATGATTTTGCCGCATTTTTGGCATTTGTGATAGATCATCCAGCCTTTTTTGCCGTCATGGTCGACGCGGACAGGAGGCATGAGATCTTGGCAGTCGCTTTGGCGGTCGCCCGGGGAAGATTCGTCCAAATGCATGCTATAGAGGCATTTGCGGCAGTGGTTACGGCATGAGGAGGTCGCTTCAGGGTTAAGTTCGCCGCAATTGGCGCAGACGAAGGGGGTGTTGAGGACGGTGAAGGGCATGTGGAAGATGATATGAGGTAATGTAACATATGGGGGGAAAAGCTGCAGCCTGCGGCCGCAGTAGGGGATAAAAATCACAACCTGCTGGTTGCGATTTGGGCTGAAATATGCTAGAATGTAAGGAAAGTAGAAATAAAAATACATATGAAAAGATTTTCCGGAATGACCATTTTTGGGATTGCAGTTTTGATACTGGCGGCCACATACGGCGGCTATCTTTATTTCCAAAAATCGGCTGCGGAAACGGATGTGGCGAGGATGAACAAGATAGTCACCGACTATCAAAATCAGGTTTTGCAGTATCAGAATAACAATATTGAGCAGGCGATCAACGCCAAGCAGACCGTGGACGCGATCTCCGCGGATACCGTGGAATGGTCCAAAATCATCAAAGAGGTGCGCCGAACGGTGCCGAAGGATGCCGAAGGCGGCGTTTTGGTGGATATTTTGTCTTATTCCGGCTCGGATAACAGCGCGATCAGTTTGAATATGAAGACGATTCCCGGCTCGGTGACGCCATATATCGATGTGGCCAAGGTGATCCAGGCTTTCAGTACAAATCCGAGTTTCAAAGACGCTTTTGTGCCGTCGATTTCAGGAGGTGAAGATGAGGACGGCAAGCAGGTTTTGACCTTTATGCTAAGCGCCGAATATGTAAAACCAAGCAATTAATATGCTTTATCAGGACGCAAAAATTCAGAGTGATGTGATATCCGCTCCGTCAAGAGCGGGAACGCTTGTGGGCGTGCTGATGGTGATCGCGGCGATTGTCGGATATGCCTTTTTGCTCCAGCCGCAAGCCGATAATTTGGCTTCTTTGAAGGCCGATGTGGCTTCCAAAAGTAGCCAGGTTGAGGAGCTGAAGCAAAAGATAAATTCTTTTAAAACGGCAGAACAGACTCTAAATCTGGACAGTCAGGTGAAAAAGTTTGAAATTTTGAAGGCCGTGCCGGCAGATGTTCAGCAGGATCAGGTGATCCGTGATTTGATCGCGATTGCCAATTCCTATGAAATCACTTTGCATTCTTTGAGTTTTTCAAAGGGTGTAAGTGAACAAAAGGGCGTCGGAACTCTGCGAATCAATTCCAGTTTTGAAGGTAATTACAGTGATCTGACAAATTTTCTGGAAGGAATCGAGAAAAACGGACGACTTTTCAGGGTGAGTTCGATCAGTGTGCAGGTCAATAATCTGGAGGCGACAAACGTGCAAAGAGCGACTTTCTCGCTGTCGGTAGATAGTTTTTATTCATTGAAAAATTAAAGATGAATGAAATCCTACAAAAGATTAAAAAACTGCGGATTGATAACGAAGAGGAAGTTATTTATGGCGTTTATAACAACGCCGACAAAGGCGTGTTTGTGAGGCTGAATGATTTTTTTGTTGATCACACCAAGATTACGATCAAGGACAAGTCCTATTTTTTTCATATGCTGGCGATGATGGTTGGGTCGGGAATTCCCGTGGTGAGAGCGGTGAAATCGCTCGCGCGTCATACGGAAAATCCGCGTTTTCGCAGAGTGCTGGCGACGATCGCTTATAACTGTGATCACGGTTTGGCGCTGGCGGACGCGATGACCCGTTTTGAAGATGTTTTTGAGGAATCGGAAATCGGAATCGTGCGGGCCGGAGAGGCTTCCGGACAGCTGAACGGGATGCTGATAAAACTCGCGGCGCAGCTGGAAAACCGACATGATCTTTCGATGAAACTTTGGGGTGCGGCGGTTTATCCGATCGCTGTTTTGGGCGTGCTTTTGATTGTGACGATCGGGATGCTGGTTTTTGTTTTGCCAAACCTGCTTTCGTTGCTGCAGGAGGGCGGTGTGGCCGACAGTCAATTGCCTTTCGCGACCTTGATGTTGATCACCGTGCAAAAGGCCGTGGTCGGATATTGGTGGCTGATTTTGCTCGTTGTTTTTGGAATTTACGGAGCTTTCGTGATGTATAAAGGAACTTACTATGGGCAGGTGAATTGGGATTATGCGAAGCTTAGAATTCCGCTGGTGGGTGCGCTGCTACGCAAGGTGTATGTACTGCGATTCGTGGGTATGTTGGGGTTGCTCATTGACGCAGGACTGCCGGTTTTGAAAGCTTTGAGCGTGTCGGGCGAGGCTCAATCGAACCACATTTATAAAATGAAAATCGCGGAATCGGGCGAGCAGGTGAAGAAAGGTTTGAAAATTTCGGGATCGCTCGAAGACAGCGAATTTCTTTTTCCGTCGGAGGTTGTTCAGATGCTGCGGGTGGGCGAGGAGTCGGCAAATCTGGGCGCAGTCTCTGAAAAAATTTCTATTCAATATCAGAAAGAGGTCGACAATACTTTGAAAAAAGTGACTTCGGTTTTTGAACCGTTGATGATTTTGTTTGTCGGTCTGTTTGTGGCACTTTTGGCGATGGCGATCATGGCGCCGATTTTCAATTTGAGTACGATCGTCGGAAATTAAAAATTTAAAATGAAAAATGAAGAAACAAGGATTTACATTGGTGGAAATGATCGTAGTGATGGGCATAATCGCTCTGCTTTCGGTGATGTCGGTGGCCGGATATATGAGCTATAGAAAGTCGGCGTTGGTGCATCTGGCCGGAGATGATTTCAAGTCACAGGTGGATGAATTGAGGACGCAGGTTTTATATGGAAAATTTGGCGTGGATGGACCGAAGTGTCTGGGGTTTGAGGTCGCAAACGGTGAGGCAAAAATTTTCGAAGAGAATTTTAGCGATAAAAAAGCTTGGGAAGGTGAGGGGTTTGTAAGTGGGGAATGTGGTGATGAAAAAGTGGAGAAAGGCGGTTTTGTGCTGGATCAAAATGTGAGGATTTTAAGTTCAGAGCCGGGCATTTTCGAAGTCAGATTTGTGCCGCCGGACGCGAAAAGCGTGGGCGATAAAAATCTGAAAATGATTTTGCAGTATGGTCCGGAGGAGGACGAGCGCTACCAAAGTGAAGTAAATTTGAATTTTAATTAAAATGAAAAAAATCGCCAAAAATATCAAAGGTTTTACGCTCACCGAGGTGATGATCGCGATGATGGTGCTGACCGTGGCGATAGTGTCGGCGAGCAATCTGCTGGTGGGGCTGATCAATTCCAACAAAACAATTACAAACACGATGCAGGCCTACTATCTGGCTCAGGAAGGGCTGGAGCTGGTGCGTAACGCGCGTGATACGAACTGGTTGCACAACCAAAACTGGCTGGGTGATGACGGACTTTTTGGGAAATTTGAAAAGGAATATGCGTATTCGATTGATCTGGATGAACGTGGATGGAGAAATTCGACGGCGGCGGATATTCAAAATATTTCCGAGTTGGCTGCTTACAAACCATGGAATTTTCAAAAGGAGAGTACGGTGGAAAATATTGAAGCGCAAGGTCCTGTTTTTAGTGTTTCGGATTTTGACGGCTTTTACAGGCATGTGGAATTTTTGCCGTATGAAGAATGCGGTGAAGAGACCTGTGCGGACTTTGTAAAAGTGCGCTCGGTGGTGAGTTGGGGCGACGACAAAGAAGTCGTTTTGGAAGAAATTTTATCTAACTGGAAAGGAGGAGTTTTATGAAAAAAATAATCAAACAAAAAGGATTTACTCTGGTGGAACTGCTGATTTCGATGTCGATTTTCGTCATTTTTATGGGTGTTTTGATAAATTCCTACACAGCGATCGTGCGTTCGCAGAGGGAGGCAAATGATTATCGGATCATGTATGTGGAGGCGCGGGGAATTTTTGAAACAGTGAGCGCGGAGTTGAAAAACGCGGCGATCAATTATAACCAAATTGCTGTGAGTTTTAATGGAGCAGTTCAAGATTTGGAATTTATTTTGAAGGACGGATTGGTGAAAAACGAGATTCGTTATGATGAAAGCGAAGGGATAGTTTATCTGAATAATGAGTCTTTAAATGGAGAGGAGGTGAAGGTGACGGATTTCGCCTTTTATGTGTCGCCGGCAAAGGATCCCTATGCGCAGGAAAATGTGGAATACGCCAGTTTACAATTTCAACCGAAGGTGACGGTGGTGGCAAAATTTGAAAGAGGGAAATATACGCTCGATTTGAGGACGACGATTTCGTCCAGATTTTATAATGTAACCCCGACGCATGAATAAATTTTTGCGCGACAATCGGGGGACGGCTCTGCTTACCGCGATGCTGGTGATGGGTGTTTTTATCGCCATTTCGCTGGCGCTTTCGACTTTGATCGTGCGGGAACTGCGTGTGACGCGGGACATGCTGGACGCCGGCAAGGCTTACTACGCCGCGGAGTCGGGAGTGGAGGAGGCTCTGTATCATTTGGATAAAAATTTGCCAGGGTGGCATGGGGAATTTGATAAATCAATAAGCGATGAAGTGAAGTTTGATTACTCGGTGAAAAACACCTGCAATGTTTATCCGTGTCTGGATGATGAATACGATTTGAGCAACGCGCCGCTGAAGGCTTACTATGATGTGTTGGACTTGAACGAGACGGCGACGATCCCGCTTTTTACCGTGGATGAAGATGGAAATGTGCATTCTGTGAAAAATTTTACGGTGGAATTTTTCGCGGGATTTGATCCGGCGCAGGATTTGAAAATTAAAAATACGAGTTCATGGGATGTTCTCCGATGGAAGGTTTTTGGAATGAAAAACAGTCCGGAATTTGGATATACGACGGATTCGATTGATGATTTTACAGCGGTGGCGGCGGGACATACGGCTTCGGGAGATGAAGTTTATGCGGGAGCGGAAAGTCCTTCATGGTTTGGATCTGTGGATTGCGATGAGCAGAGTGAGCGTGTGAACGACAACATTAAATGCCAGGCTTATGCTGTTTCCGAGGGAAGCGCGAAAGCAGGAAATTATCGGCCATGCACAAATACGGAGGCGCGGGACTATTATTTTTATGTTGGTGGGGAAGTTGATTCGGTGAAGGCTTGTTATCCGATCAGCGATTTTATGGGCAGTCATCAGGAAGGATTTGAAGGCGCGACCGGTCTGAATTATCTAAGTCTGACAAACATGATGAATCCGGCGGTGTTCAAAGACGAGATCGCGGGCGCGAGTGAGATCGCCGCAAAATCGCGGATTTATTTCCGGGTGGAAACTTATGGGGATGAGGTGGTGCGGCAGGCCGCGGATATCACAGCCAGCGGAGTCAGCGGCAGGAGCAAGCAGAGTTTGAATGTGCAGATGGATCGGGATTCGTATATGCCGGTGTTTAATTTCTCGGTTTACAGCACATACAAGGAGTGAGGCGGGCAAGTTTGAGGGGAAAAAATAAGCAAAAAGTGTGCGCGCACACAAATTGCCTGCCCGGGCAGGCGGTCTGAATATTTGTGTATTTGGCTCTTTCCTGCTAAATTTTCGCTATGAAGTTCTATGTGACGACGGCGATTGCTTATGTGAATGCGGCGCCGCATATCGGGTTTGCGCTGGAGGTGATTCAGGCCGACGCGTTGGCGAGATATCATCGACTGAAAGGAGACGATGTCTTTTATATGACTGGTGTAGATGAACATGGTGTGAAGCTTTATGAAACGGCGAAAGAGGCTGGGATGGAGACACAGAAATTTGCCGATATGAATGCCGAGAAATTCAGGGCATTGAAAGGGATTTTGAATCTTTCCAACGACTATTTTATTCGTACGACTTCCGATCAGCACAAAAAGAGAGTGCAAAATCTGTGGCGGAAGTTGGTGGAGAAAGGCGACATCTACAAGGACACTTACAAGGGAAATTATTGTGTGGGTTGCGAGGCTTTTATTCCGGAAAAAGATCTGGATGAAAATGGCAACTGTCCGATTCATAAAAAAAAGCCGAAACAGCTGGAGGAGGAAAATTATTTTTTCAAGTTGGCGAAATATTCCAAAAAAATACGGGAGCTGATAGAGAGCGATACTCTGAAAGTGGTGCCGGAGAGCCGCAAAAATGAGATGCTCAATATCATCGGTGAGGAGGGACTGCGGGATGTGAGTTTTTCACGGCCGAAAGATGTGCTGCCGTGGGGGATCGATGTGCCGGATGATCCGACGCAAGTGATGTATGTGTGGTGCGACGCGCTTTCAAACTATATAACAGGAGTCGGGTACTCGGAGGATGAGGCGATGTTTAAAAAATACTGGCCATGCGACGTGCATCTGATCGGCAAAGATATTTTGCGATTTCATGCGGGGGTGTGGATCGGGATGCTGCTGTCGGCGGAGATTCCAATTCCAAAAGCGGTTTATGTGCATGGATTTATCACCAGCGAGGGGCAGAAAATGAGCAAGAGTCTGGGCAATGTGGTGGATCCGCTGGAATATGTGGAGAAGCATGGGGCGGACGCGCTACGATACTTTTTATTGAAAGAAATTCCGACCACGGATGACGGCGATTTCAGTAAAGACCGGTTTGTGACCGTGTATAACAGCGAGCTGGCGAACAGTTTGGGCAATCTCGTAAATCGCGTGGTGATGATGACGGAAAAATACGCGGGTGGGAAAGTGCCGGATTTGAAAATGAGTAAAGATGTGGGGAACAGGTTGAAATTCTATGAGGAGAAATACGAGGAAGCTTTTAGGTCTTTCGACTTGAAAGTGGCATGCGAGACGCTGGTGGACGTGGTGGATTTTGGGAATAAATACATCGATGAAAAAAAGCCGTGGGCGATGGCGAAAGCCGGCGAGAAGACAGATCAGGTGATGTATGATTTGCTGGAGATTTTGTCGGAAATTTATAGGTTTTCGTTGCCGGTTATCCCGAATGCTGCGGAAAAAATAGCTCAGCAATTGAGCTTGGAGAATGGCAAAATTAAGCCAAATAACGCTGTAAAGAAAGGGGATCTGCTGTTTGCGCGTATTGAATAGAGGCGTCAGGAGGAGCAGGTGGAGCGCTTTCTTCGGTTGAGCCTTGAGGTGTGCCAGCGCCGATGGCTATGGAGATGATGTTTTTGACGAGGGAGTAGGAGAGTATGACCAAGATCAGACCGAGGACGGCCCACATGAGGGCCTTTTTGGCGTTGCCGACTTTTTCGGGGTCATCTCCACCCATGACCATGTTGAAGGCGGCGAGGGCGATCATGATGACGGTGAAAGGGGCGACGACATAGAGCAGGCCGCCGGCGATGATTTGGAGAATGAGGTTGAGGTAAAAAGAGGGAGCTTTATTGATCCCGCTATTGAAGTCCAATTCCTTGGGTGCGAATGGAGTGTTTTCCGGAGCATATGCATTTGGAATTGCGTAGGCACTTGTAATTTGAGCTGTAAATAGCGACAGCGTTATGGCCAAAAGTCCGATTGTGATGATTCTCTTAAGCATTATTCCAAAAATTTAAATTGTGCGATGCCGACAATCAGTCCGTATGACGCGGCGATGATTGCCATACCAATCAGTAAATAGATGACGATGTCTTTGGCTTTTTTGGTTTGGTCGTCGTTGCCTTGGGAAATGAGGTAGAAAATTCCGGCGACAACGATGGCAATGGTCGCCAGAACCATTGAAAGTTTCAGAATAGTGATAACTATGGCGGTGATGATTTGGGCAAGAGTGGCATCGGGAAGTTTGGCTACCAGATCAGTTTCATTGCCGCCTCCCCATTCTGGACTGTATCTTGGCGTCAGTTCGTTAATATCTGGTGCCTCCGCATACGCGGTCATTTCCGTGAAGCCTGTGGGTCCGGATGGCGGCTGGATGAAGTCGATGTTCACCACCAGCGAGACGATGATGTAGGAGAGGATGGCGATCAAAAATGCCACTACAGCGTAGGTGGCTTGGTTCTTGGCTTTGGTGTAGGCTTCGTCGTTTCCGTAGGCTGTCAGGAAACGGACGCCGGCGATGACCAGATACAGGAAAGCGAATACGCCGAGGACGCCGACCAGCACGACCGTGTAGCGAGGGAGCAAATCGGTGATAAAGACTTGGCGTTTGTTTGCGTCATCTTCGGTGCCGGAAAAATCTTTTGAATCAGGGCCGGGGAGAGTGACGGGTCTAGGGATATCGGGCAGGTTGGTTTCTGATGTCGGATCTGCGGCCACGGCGATTTGGGTCAGCGGAGTGGCCAGAGTCAAACCCAGAAAGAAAACGATGGCGATTTTTGTGAGTAATTTTTTCATTATGGGGTGGCTGTAAAGAAATTTGGGTTGATGGTGTAGAGAATGAGGCCTGAAAGGAACAATACGGCGAGGCCGGAAAGTGACTGGACGATGCGCTTTTTGGCGCCTTCGGTGCCGGAGCTGTCGCCGCCGGAGGCGGCGAGCTGGATGCCGCTAAGGACGATTACCAAAACACAGATGATGCCGACGAGACTCGCGGCCCAGCGGTATATGGTGCCGACATAATTGCTGATGAGGGTTGTGCCGCCGCCGGAGATCATGACCATGACTTCCTGACAAGTGTGGACGGGTTCGGATCCGTATACTTCTGCGGCGCCTGTTCCTTCTGAACAATCTTTCAAGAGTTGGCTCATTACCGCTGGATTGCCTTCTTTGGCAAACCAGACGTTGCGGGTGCATTTTTTCTCTTCATAATGTGCGTTGCCTTCTTTTCCATTGTTGAATTCTTTTATATCTCCAAAAGGTTCTTCTACGATTGTGACTACATAACCTTTTTCCTGAATAGTTTTGTCGATGCACTGATTACTATCAAATTGTTCGTAAAATGCTTTTATTTTTGCACCAATATCCGGTGTTTCTTCTTCAGCATAAGCTGGCGCGGTCGCCATGGCGAGCATTGTGCTTAATGCGACGAAGATTCCCAATTTTGCCAGAAATTTTTTCATGCTAAGTGCTTTGAATAAATAGGGATTGGACGAAAATGACGATGATGTAGGACATGAAAGTTATAAGCAGTCCGATGATCGTGAATTTGAACATGTCTTTGGCGGCTGTGATGCGTTGTTCATTGCCTTCGGAGACGATGAAAAGAAGGCCGGCGAGGATGAGGATGATCATGGCGATGGTGCCGATCACCTTGGTGGCAAACTCGATTGTGCTCAAGATGAAGCGGACAATCGGTGAGAGTTTTGTGTCTTTTGGGATAGTTTTGTCTGTTTCCTGTTGGCTTCCTTTGAAGTACTGTTGTTTCTGTTCACCTTCGCCAAGGTTTAGATATTCTGTGACATCAAAAGTTCCTTCTTTCAGGTCGCTCGGATCGGCAAACGCGGGCATGGCCAGCATGGTGTTTCCGATCAGGGCAATCATGATTGTGATGAGTAATTTTTTCATAGTTTTTTATTCTTCTTCAAATTTTTGAGGGACGTTTTCCATAGCTTTTTCCTCGGTGATCAGGCCGGCTTCATATAAGTCTTTGACCGCCTTTTGCATCGTCTGCATGCCTTCTTTCGTGGAAGTTTCAATCACGGAATCGATCTGGTGGATCGTGGATTTGCGGATCATGTTTGCGATGGCGTTGTTTACAAACATGATTTCAAAAGCCGCGACACGGGCTTTGTCGTCTTTTGTCTTGATCAGATTCTGATAGAAAATTGCGCGGAGACTCAAAGCGAGCTGGGTTCGGATTTGATTTTGCTGATCGTGAGGAAAGGAATCGATGATACGGTTGATGGCGTTTGCGCAGCCGCTGGTGTGAAGAGTGGTCAAAACTAGGTGGCCGGTTTCGGCGGCGGTGAGAGCCATTTGCATGGTTTCGAGATCGCGCATTTCGCCGAGCAGGATGATGTCCGGACTTTCGCGGAGAGCGCTTTTTAAAGCGCGCTGAAAATTGTGAGTATGATTTCCGACTTCACGTTGCTGAATAAAAGCTTTGTCGTCTTTGTGAACATATTCGATAGGATCTTCGATGGTGACGATGTGTTTTTTTTGATTTTTGTTGATTTCGTTTATCATGGCGGCCATGGTCGTGGTTTTACCGGAGCCGGTGGGACCTGTGATGATGACAAGTCCGTTTTTGATCTTGCTGGCTTTTTTTAGCTGGGCCGGCAGGCCGAGGTCGTCCAAGGTCATCACATTTTCCGGAATGAGACGGAAGGCTGCGGAGATACCTTTGCGTTGGACGAAAAGATTTACCCTGAAGCGGGCAATATTCTCAATCTCGAGCGAAAAATCCATGTCCAGACTCTGTTCGAATTTGCGTTTCTGATCGACTGTCAAAATTTCGAGCAGATAGTCCTCGGCCATTTTTTTGGTCAGGACAGCGTGATCTTCGACCTTGATCAAGTCGCCGTTGATGCGGAGGATCGGTTTCTGGCCTGTGGCTATGTAGATATCCGAGGCGCTATACTTCACAGCCGTGCGGAATATCTTGTCCAACTTATACATTTTTGTTTTGATTTTTATCTCCGTATTATAGCATTTTTAGACATGTTAAACAAGGGCGAAAAGCCCTGTTGGAAGGGGAAAAGGCCGATTTTTAGCGGTAGATTTTCGTAGGTGTTTCTGAGGGAGGGGTTTCGGTGTCGGCTGGAGTCGTAGGAGTGGTTGTTTCCTCAAAAACCGCCTGATCGTAGAGGTTTTCTTCGCTTGGATTCAGGGAATCCTGAATGTCGCTCAAGACAGTGTTCAATTCTTCCATGCTTTCCTGATCTTCGGGAGAGAGGATGGTGGGGGTGTCGGTGGAAAGAGTGTTTTGCTCTTCAGGAGGGAGAGTTTCATCGCTTGGTTGGGCGTAAAAATAATAGGCGGCGGCACCGATAATCAGTAGCGCGCCAAGGGCTATGGAGACGGGGATGACATACTTTTTGTAGGATGGAGTTGCGATAATCGGAGCTGAAACCGGCATTTGAATCGGAGCTGGGGTCGGAGTTGGAGCTGGAGTTGGAGTTGGTGCAGGAACTGCGGCAGGAGTGGCGGCGTGAAGTTCTTCGACCGGCATTTTGACTGGTTCTGATGGAGTCGGAGTATCCATATTTTTTAAATTAATCAGTTAAAGTGACGTCGTCAGCGTCGCTGGGGAGGACGTTTTCGATCGCGGCCCAGTCGCTGTCTTCCAGTTCAGGGATGATGATTGTGGCTTTGTGGCCGACGGCACCTTTGTAATAAGTCACCGAAGCAAGCAAAACTTTATAAGCTTTGCCGTTGGCGATGACTTTGTATTGGCCGTCTTCGTAAGTGAGGGTGCCGATGAGTCGTTTTCTGGCAATCGGGCCGATTTGTTTGTAAACAAAAGAGCCGTCTTCTTTTATTGTCAGCTTGAGAACATCACCCGGAACCAATTTGGATTTGCTGGCGTAATTTGCCGGAACCGGATATTCCTTGCCTTTTTTATCGGTCATGATTTCGCCGTTGAAGACACCTTCGACGATTTTGTCGTTGCCGTCGCGGGAGGCTTCGGGTAGCGTTTCAGCTAATTCTGAATAAGATTTTTTGGATTTGGAAGATCCGCCGACGAGTTCGGCCATGATCTTTTTGGCGCTGCGTAAACTGGATTCGGCGGTGTCGATCAATTCTTTGACCAGAGCTATCTTGGAAGCTTGTGGCATTTTATTTTTCTTTTTAATTTCTTTTTATTGCGTCAATTATAGCAGAAAACGCTCGATTGATCAATTATTTGCGGCTTTTCTTTTCCAATTTGTTTAGAATTGCGCGACGGATGATGCCGACATTGGAAAAAATCCGGAATGTGAAAACGACTGTGACGGCGAGGTAGAGATCGAGGCCGAGTTTTTCACCGAGGAGGGTGATGAGAAGGGCGAGGAAGATGTTGGTGAATAAGCCTGTGATAAAAAGCGGCGCGTCGAACTGGTCTTTGGCCAATTCCTCTTTCATTGCGCCGAAAAGAGAGTCCACGATGCAGACGATGATCACGGCGGTGTATTTGATGTAAGCGACATCGATGGAAACATTGAAAATCAGTCCGATGACGATACCACCCAAAATTCCGATGAGGCCCCAAAGCATAAGATGTGGTTATTATTTGCGTTTGTATATTATCTTATCGCCGCTGCCGCCGGCAATTCTCAAATCGATGTATTGCAGCTGGTCTTTGTAGATGTCCAGTTTGACGAGGACTTTTTTGAGCTTTTTGAGCTGGTCTTCGGTGGATTTTTGGATGTCCAGCCAGATCGCGAAATCGCGCTCGGTGATAAGGTGAATCTCGCGTGCCGTTGGTTTGTAAATGACTTCTTTGACGCCCATGCCGAATTTATCCTGAAAATATTGGACGGTATCCATGATGATTTTCAGTTTACCGGCTTCGATGGCCGGACTTTCTTTGTTTAGAGGTTCGTCGGATAGAATGCGGATGTATGGCAATTTCGGATCTTCGTAATCCTCTTTCATGATGTAGCCGACGGAGTTTATAATGTAGGCTTTTTTAAGGTTCGGACTTTCATTGATTACGTTGGCGGTAAGCGGATATTCGCTGAAATCGATGACCAAGGAAGAAGGGTAGTCTTTGTCGATGATGATTTTTTCGAGCTGGGGAAATGTGCTCAAAACTTTGGTCTGGAATTCCTGAAGATCGACGGTGATGATATTTTTGCCGAGAGCTTTGGAAAATGATTTTTTTATTTCCTCTTTGAGGATTTCGTTACCCATATCCTCCGACGCGAAAGTAACCTGTTTGACATTGAAATAGCCGGAAAAAAAGAGGCCGTAGACGATAAAAATTCCCAGTCCGAGGATGGCCATGATGCTCAATATCCGCTTTGCCTTGCGTACAAAAGGATGAACCCGTTTTGCTTTGATTTTTTCGGTGGAATAGCGGGTGATGCCCGGACGGACTGGACGCTTCGATGGTGTCGTTGGGAAACGATTAATTTTCCTTTTTTGCCAGAGCATTCTTTTGTATGATGAAATGCGGACCTATTCTATATCATTAAATATGGATTTTGAAGCGGCGAAGAGATTTTTGGAGAGTTTAGTGTCATATGAAAATCTGGTTAAAATGAAATATGACGATGGGAATTTTGATTTGCGAAGAGTGCGGGATTTTTTGGATGAGCTGGGTGTGGATATTGGAAAGATGAAATTTGTGCATGTGGCAGGCTCAAAGGGAAAGGGGACTGTGGCGACGATGGTGGCGGAGTATTTGAGAATATCCGGGCGGAAGACAGGGCTTTTTACTTCGCCGTGGTTTTTGGATATGAGGGAAAGTTTTTGGGTGGATGGGAAATTAATTTCGAAAAAGGATTTTGTGAGGCTGGTGGGAAAAGTTAAAAAGATGAAGATCGAAAATTTAACTTATTTTGAAGTTTTGACCGGATTGGTTTTAAAATATTTTCAAGAGAAAAAAGTGGAATACGCGGTTTTGGAGGTGGGGCTGGGAGGGCGTCTGGATGCGACAAACGTGGTGACTCCGGTAGTGTCGGCGCTGACAATGGTGGAGAAAGAGCATACGGCGATCTTGGGAAAAACTTACAGGAAAATTTTGCGGGAAAAACTGGGAATAAAAAAAGCGGGGGTGCCGATGGTGATCGGTTGGCAAAAAAATGAAGTGCGAAAATTGATTCCGAAAAAAGAGATGGTTTTTGTGAATAAAAAAGCGGCGACGGCAAAAGAGATGAACGCGGATACGGCGCGGGAAATTTTGAAAGTTTTACTTGGGAAGGTGGAGGGGGGATTGTTTAAGCGGGTTTGTGATGAGCTGAAGATGATGGGAAGATTTGAGGTTGTGAAGACTCAAAAAAAGACGGTGGTTTTCGATATGGCGCATACGGAAGCGAGCGTTAGCGAGCTTCTAAAAAACCTGAAAAGAAATTTCAAAAATAAAAAGTTTGTGTTTTTGGTTTCCTTGATGAAAGACAAAAACGTGGGTGGGATTTTGAAATTAATTCGTGAAAACGCAGAAAGGCTGATTTTGACAGTTTCTCATCCGGCGAGAAGTTTTCAATTTAAAAAGATGGAGAAAAATCCGAAAAAGGCTTTTGAAAGGGCTTTGGGGGCTTTGAAAAAAGACGAGATTCTGGTGGTTACCGGATCACATTTTTTAGTGGCTTTACTTCGCCGTTTTTGCCGCTAGACGGGAGGCTTTGCGGGCGCGGGCTTTGGCTTTGTTTCGGCGTTTGCGCAATTTGCTGGATGGGAACGGTCGTCCGACTAATCCGTGTTGTTTGGAGGCGTGTGCGTTAGTCATGATTGGTAGTTTTTGTCCGGCCCACTTTATGGCTTTTTGACTGCAAAGTCAATGGATGGTATGTTTTCTGAAAATTAAATATTTATTCACATGAAAATCATAAATTCCATCGAAGAAAAACTGCATATGAAGGAGTTTAAATATCTGATCGTGATTGCGATGTTTTTTGTCGCGGTGTTGCTGATTTCCAATGTGGCATCGAGCAAGATCGTGTCCTTTGGTCCGCTTGATCTGGATGCGGGGACGGTTCTGTTTCCTTTGAGTTATATTTTTGGCGATGTGCTGACAGAGGTTTACGGATATCGCAGGGTGCGAAAAATTATCTGGACCGGTTTTGCGATGAATATTTTGATGGCGATTGTGTTTATGATCGTGGCGAAGTTGCCTGGTGCGGATTTTTGGCCGAATCAGGAGGCATATGACTTGATTTTGGGCTGGACGCCGCGGATTGTGGCGGCAAGTGTGATCGCCTATTTTTTCGGTGAATTTTCCAATTCTTATCTTTTGGCGAAAATTAAAATCCGGATGAACGGGAAAAAACTTTGGGTAAGAACGATTTCTTCGACAATTGTCGGTGAATTTTTTGACACTTTGATTTTTATCACGATAGCGTTTTGGGGAGTGGTGCCAAATGAAGTGATGATTGGCCTGATTGTTTCCAATTATATTTTCAAAGTCGGTGTTGAGGTGGCGTTTACTCCGATCACATACGCGGTGGTTGGCTTCTTAAAGAAGAAAGAAGGCGTTGATGTCTATGACAGGGGGACCAATTTCAATCCATTTTTGATAGATTAAAATGAAGAAAATAGTTTTAGTTACAATGATTTTTTTGAGTGCCTGCGGTGGTGTGCCGACGGTGGAAAAAGTTGCTGTTGAGGAGGAGAGGACGCCGATTGTAGATGAGAATTTTTTTGTGAATGAAAAATACGGTTTAAAAATTCCGAAGTTGGAAAATTTTGTGGCGGAGGAGATAGAAGATGGAGTGATTTTTAAACGTCCGAATGTGGCCGAGCGAATCTATCAAGGCTTTCCGGAAAGGGAAAAATATACTGTGGAGATAGGTGTGGTGGCAGAGGAAAACTTGCTGGGATATGCGGATTTGGGCGATTTTTTGAATAAAGAATATGAGGGATACAGTTTTGAATTTTCGGGGAGTGGAGTTTATGTGGACGAGTATAGCGGGACGGATTCCATTCATAATTTTTTTGTGATGAATGCGGATGGCGCACTGATTTATCGCGCGTATTTGAAAGTGCCGAGCTATTTTTACGGTATTCATAAAGAAGGGTTTGAGAGTTTCGTGAAAGGCGTTGAGTGGTTCTAGAGGATTGACTGTGTGTGGTGCGTGCACGATTTTGGTTTATGTTATAGTAGCTCTTTTTTGATGAAAATTCTGGTCGATGGAGTGAGCGATGAGATGATGTTCACGGCAAAGGGGAGCGAGAAAATGGGGATCGTGGTTTTTGGTGATCGCGAAGCGGGCGGTGTGATGGATGGTTTGGGCAGATTTTTGGCAGTGGGAGATGGCGCATTTGGTGCCGTGTTCTTTTTTTAGAATTTTTTTAATTTTGGATGGGATATGGCGGGTATCCGGTTTTAATGTTTGCGCTTCTGATATTTGGGCTTTTTCCAAAGAAATCTCATGTTCCCGTTTTGCTAGAAATTCCAAGATTAGCTTGTTGATGTTGAGGCCTTTGTTTTGAAGTTCGGAAAGTTTGGCAATTACTTCCGATGAAAGACTTAGGTTTTGTAATTGCGGAATGCTAGCATACTCTCCCGCCAGGGCGGGATCGTGTGTCTCAAACAAGCCATTTTGATTTCCATTTGCCTGCCCGGGCAGGCGGTTTTTGATGTCACGGGCCAGAGTTTCGAGCGAACTCTTTGGAAGAAGTTGGACTTGATTTGCCAGAAATTCCTGATTTTCGATGGTGGCGACACCGACGATGCGGGCAAGTTTGCTGACACTGACTTTGCCGCTGACGAAAATTTCTTTTAAAGCAGGTTTGTCGGCAAATTTTAGGCCTAGATTTAGAGCGGCCTGAACTTGTTCTTTGCTCAAACCGGCGAGCTTGAAAGCAAATTCGAAAATTGAGGAAAAACCTTTTTGTTGGTATAGTCGGCGGCGGTTCACTTCCGGGAGTAGACCAGTGAATTTGTTGCGATAGTTGAGAGCGAGACGGCCGTAGTGTTTGCACTGTTCGTAGAGTTTTTCGTCGGTGAGAAAGTTCATGGGTTTTTGGTTAAAAAAAATATATATAAGAGCGGTCCGATTTTTTAGGACCGAAAACTTTTGGCACGAAGATAAAAAGTAAATAAAACGACTAAAACGCCATGACCGAATTGTGCTTAAATTTTAGCATGTGGAAGCTGAAAATCAAGGAAATGAAGTGGCGAGAAATGGCGGAATGTTGCGGAATAAAACTCGAGTTTTTGGCTTGGGGGAGAGGGGAACGGATGGTTGCGTTTACGAAAAATTATGGCTGGGTGTGTGGAGGGGGTGGGGGTCGGTTGGATTAAAGTTGTTTTTGTGTTGAGTTATGTTATGCTTGTCGTTGCTTTAAAAATTTATATGGAAAGACCTTCAGGTTTAAATAGGGTGGGAACGGCTTTGTTTGCGGCATCGCTGGCGCTTGTTGGTGCGTGTGAGCCGAAACCTAATAATAGTGGTGTTGAAGATATGCGAGGTGGTACGAGGACAAAAGTTGGATCGGCTGCTGATTTGGAAGCGAGTTGTAATGTCTATGCGCGGGTTGCTGCGAATGATGTTGTGGCTAGGCATTGGAGGGAGAGGAGGATACGTTCATCAGCTGAGGCGATAGATCTAACGAATAGTGTTGCTGGCAGAGTTAGAAGAGAGTGTCTAAGGAGTGGAGGGGGCAAATCTGGTGCAAATTGAAATTGGAGTATAATCGGCTTCGGTTTTAGGGGATGTCCACGATATTTAGGATAGTGTTCAGTTTCTCTTCATTCATCAGTTTCCTTTTCAGCACCTCTTCTTTGATGGTGCGGTGTTCGCGGAGGGCTGAGCGGACGATGTCGGCGGTAAGGGTGTAGCCGAGGTGGGGATTTAGAGCTGTGGCTGTGCAGAGGCTTTGGTCAAAGAGTTCTTTGATGCGTGCGGTGTTGATTTGCAAGTTGTCGATGGCTTTTGTGCGGAGCATTTTCAAGCCGCGGTAGAGAATTTCGACAGACTGAATGAGGTTGTACATGATGATGGGTCCGTAGACGTTGAGTTCGAAATTGCTCTTTTGGCAGGCCAGTTCGATAGTGCGGTCGTTGCCGAGGATTTGGAGGCAGATCATTTCCATGCATTCAGCGATTGAGGCGTTTACCTTACCGGGCATGATCGAAGAGCCTGGTTGGACGGTGGGGAGAGTGATTTCACCGAAGCCGGCTTTGGGACCGGAGTTCATGATTTTTAGATCATTTGTGAAGTTGAGCAGGTTGGTGACGAGGGAGCGGAGCGAGCCTGAAAAATTCATGAAAACGTTCATGTTGTTGGCGATTTCGGTGAAGTTTTTGGCCGGGGAAAATTTGATTTTGGTTAATTTGGAAAGATGCTTGATGGCGAGGGAGGAATACTTTGGATGAGCGGTTAAACCTGTGCCGACAGCAGTGCCGCCAATGCCCAGGACTTGGAGAGATTTTGCTGTTTGTTCGATGAATTTGCGGGATTTTTGGATGGCTTCTTTATAGGCGTCGAATTCCTGACCGAGAGTGATTGGGACGGCGTCCTGTAAATGTGTGCGACCCACTTTTGTGAGTTTGGCATGTTTTTTGGCGATCTTGGAAATGGCTTGTTCCAGAGCTTTGATCTCGAAAAGAAGTTTTGGAAGAAGGAGGAGGATGGCGGCGCGGAGCGCCGTAGGTATGACATCGTTTGTGGACTGGGCCATGTTGATGTGATTGTTTGGATGGATCAGATTTTTGCCGAGCAGTTTGTTGGCGCGTTTGGCGATGATTTCGTTGGCATTCATATTGTATGAAGTGCCGGCGCCGGCCTGAAAAATATCGATTGGAAAATCGGCAGTAAATTTGCCTTCAATAAATTCGTTGATAGCTTGTGAGATAGCTTTTTGGTGTGATTTTTCGATCAGATTGAGCGTGGAATTTGCTTGAAAGGAAGCCAGTTTTACGAGGCCGAGGGCATGCTGAAAAATCCGTGGAGCGGTGATGCCGCTGATTTGAAAATTTTGGAGAGCGAGGGTTGTTGTTGTGCCGTAGCGTTTCATGGCGCAATGTTACATTTTCAGGCTGAAATTTGCCAGACCAGATCGAAGATCGCCGAAAGTGTGCGATTCAGATTGCGGCTTTCAATCAGCAATCCGTAGATGTTGTCGTTGAAATCAATGATTGCGATTTTGTTGCGGCCAAAGACGATAATCTCCGAGCTTAGGTCGACGGGAAGGTCTTTGACAAGCCGTGTTTCGCGGTTAGATCTTCTGTCCAAGGCTTGGTATTTGCGGGCGTGGGGGCCGTCTTTCAAGAGGACTTTGCTGCGAACTTCTTTCTTGATTTTTTCGCGAATAAAAGTGTCGGTGAGAAAATTTTTGATGGAATCGGGGATTTGGCGGATGGTGAGAAAACATTTTTGAATTTCGTTTCTTTCCAGAGTTTGTTCGTAAAGACTGCGGACCGATTCGGCGCCTTCAAAGATAGTGACGTTTGGTTTTTTGAAGGAATGTTTTTGAATTTTGCTCATGGACTGGGCAAAAATTTTGGCATCCTGATGCGATTTCTTGAGGGATTCGATCTGGAATTCGATTTTGTCCGCGAAGACTTCCGGAGAAACGGCGAGATATGCTTTGATGTCTTTGATCTTTGTCTGGGCGAGGATGCCGCGGCGAAGTAGGCGTTTTATCACGGCATAAACAGTGGTGCGATCTATGCCGGTACGCAGTGCGATGGAGCTGACAAAAGAAGGGCCGTGGCGGTGTATGTCAAAGTAGACCTGCCGATCTTTTTCGTTGAGCCCCTGATGTGTGAGAAAAGCGTTGATGCTTTCCATGGTGTTGATGATTCGGTAACACATGGATATTAGCAGGGGTTTTGTTTTAAGCAAGGGAAAAAAGAGGGGTGATGATTTTGGTGTTTTGACAGTTTTTGGACAAGGGATAGGATGAGGGCGCTTTTCTAGATTTTAACAATTTTTTATGGATAACCTAGGGCACGCTTTTAGGCAAGGTTTCGAAGTTGATCAATTTCCCATACCACCAAACGTAATTGCATTTACTGATGGTGTTTCAAGAGCCGGAATCGATCTGGCCGATAGGCTAGGTTTCAAACCTTTGGATTTGATAGAAGCTGACATTGGTCTTGCTCTTCGTGAGGTTAAGGAGAGGCGGATTGGCGCTATCTTAGGGCGCGGAGGGATGGACGGGGCTTTGGAGCATGGGGAGATTGAAGACTTTCAGTCGCTTCCAAATTTGGTGGTAAGACTTGGGAACGGTGTGGGTATGGAGCGACAGATTCCTTTTAAGCTTGGGAAAATTATCGCGAGAACTCCCCGCGGCAATGCCGAGGCGGTGCGAATTTTTCAAGATCTGGCGATTCTGGGGATATTACAAAAACTTGATAGAGTGAGGGGGATAGATTGTGAAAATAATCCTGCCTTGCAGGATGATGTGCTTGTTAAGAATGGAGGGGTAAAAAAATTGAATTGGGATAGGGCACAAGTGTCGGAACGTGTTAATCCAGGGTCTCTTTCAAAAGCGGAGATGACCGCGGACCATTTGCAAATGGCTGATGTATTTGCAGGTAAAAAGGTTGCGGTTATAGGATTGGGCAGAATTGGTATGGAAGCTATTTTGAAATCTCCTTTTTTGCAAGGGGCTGATGTTCATGCGTATGATCCTAATAACAAATCCTCTGTTAATGGGAGTAAGGTTGCAGATTCTTTGGATGAAGTTTTGAGTGGTGCAGAGTTGGTTCTTTTACATCTTGATGGTAATAGGGAATTGATTGGAGATGAGCAGCTGAAGCTCTTGGAAAGTGGAGCAATCGTTTGCAATATGGCTAGAGGAAAGGTTGTCAATCCAAAGGCGTTGTATCAAGCGATAAAGGATGGGCGTATAGCTGGTGCCTGTTTGGATACTCATTTTGTTGAAGGTAAGGCACTTCAAGATTTTGGTAAAGAGGAGGATCCTGATAAATGGGAGTCTGGGGACTATGCTGTAGTTTTGAGAAAGCTCCCGCAGGTTGTAGCCACAAATCACTCCGCTGCGAGCGATGAGACTGCTCAGAGGGTAAACGTTGAAGATGGTGTCAGAGCTGCAATCGATTATTTGACATTGGGTGAGGTAGTCGATGGAATAAATGCTCCGAATATTGTTTTTCCTTATGATGGAGGTTTTGTGGCGGAAACTGATGGTGATGTGCAGATTTTAGGAAATGGTTCAATGAGGGTGGCTGTCAAAGTTGCTCATGATGGTCGCGTTGCAAATCTTTTGGGGGAGGTTAATGGAAGTATAAGTCGGGCTCTTGGCGGAATTTCTTTGAATAAAGTAACGGGAACTTTGAGAGCTCTTTCTGTTGGGGATGCGCGTAACGCCATTGATTTTTCGGTTTTTGATCTTGAGGGGATAGGCAATGATGTCGATCCTCAAAGGGCACGCGAAATTTTGAGGGGTATTCATTTTGCGGCGATGTCTGTTTGTGGTGTGTATGGTGCGACGGGATTCCGTCCAAGAAAGAAGGCTACTGCATAAAAGCTATTGCCATTTCTCAATAAATCGTTAGAATGCCTCTGCTTTTTAAGCGATTTATGTCAAAAGTCTGTCAACTTACAGGAAAAAGGCCCGGTGTCGGCAA
>Ga0265292_1001424_pt1 | contig 21095 bp, 4 predicted proteins | sample Munlanlewell296A_FD_189080 | JGI IMG/M metagenome (GOLD analysis project Ga0265292, IMG submission 189080) | Leachate microbial communities from a municipal landfill in Southern Ontario, Canada - Leachate well 296A | ecosystem: Engineered > Solid waste > Landfill > Unclassified | place: Canada... | reverse complement strand
AGCCGGTGACGATAAATTTCACGTCAAAAGTATCGTACAGATATTTAAGAACGCTAGGCGCGGAAGGAAGCATTTGAATTTCGTCAATGGCCAAATACATTTTTTCTTCCAACGACAGTCCTCTGGCCGCGAGCTCGCGCAAGATGTTATCGTAATTTTTTTGGCTGAAAAGCTCGCGATTATCAAGCCGCTCAAGATCTATGTATATTTTATTTTTAGAAGAAATATCCTTCAATAATTGCCGAAGAAGCGTTGTCTTTCCTGTTCGGCGCATACCGGTAATCACAGTTATTTGCTTTTGTTTGAGATGTTTTTTGAGCTCGGGGTATATTTTCCTTGGTAAAAACATAAACTTGTACTATTACTAAATTATAAATATAATTTTACATTTAGTTATACTATTTGTCAACTATAAATGCATTTTTACCTAACATTAGCGTTTATTGTAGCTTGTTATTCCCCTCTTAAGAGGGGCGCCCCTTCCCCTCCAACGGAGGGGTGCCCCGCATCTGCGGGGCGGGGTGGGTTCGCGTTCCCCCTCTCCTTACCAAGGAGAGGGTAGGGTGAGGTCGATGTTCCCCCTCTCTTTTAATTCTTGATTATCTAACGGGGTAAACCAGCCATTGAAGCGGTAGTCAATGATACGTCAGCTTTTTTATTTCAACTCCTTCCTTTTGCTCAACCGTTTGAAATTCTTTTTTGAAATCACCGGCCTGCCGGATTTCTGCTCAATGTCCTTCCTGGCTCTGCCGGCAACCGACCCGCCTTCAGCGGCGACTTTTCTGTTCTCGGGAAATGTTTGCGGTTTTTTGGCTTTGGATATTTCGGTGGTTGCGGTTTCCGCCAACATATTCAAAACTAATTCCAGATTAGACATATTGTCCCGCAAGTTTTCTTTCTTCAATTCTTTATATTTTTTATAGTCCTTGGTTTTCATTCCCGCCCAAGCAAAAGAAATATCATCGGTCAGGATGGCGAACTCATCGTTAGTACTCACGCCTCGTTCGTCCCACTCGTTGGTCAGATCTTTTCTGATCTCAATGCTTTTCAATCTCAAATCCACCCAATTTTTAGAATAGCCAATTTTCAGGTAGGTTGCCATTGCTCTTTGAATGGCTTTTTCCGGATCTTCGGTTTCTTCCACGCGCTCATAACCGACGCGAGCCAACCAGAGTTTGAACGGCTCGGCATTCGGCGAGGGGATAGACTGGATGATGCGAAACATGGTTTCCGTATCAGCCACATCAGTGAGATATTTTTTACCATCGCTAGCCTCTAATTTCAGTTGGTCACATTTTGTGACGACCTCGCTTCCCTCCTCTTTTAAGCGGTTTTTTAAGGTAGTCCAATAGCTTTGAGCTTTTTTATGCTCGGGCTGATTCAATAATAATGAAACGACATCTACCACCGAGAAATACCATTTCTCTTTTTCGTCGTCCCAATGTCTTCTGATTTTTTTACCCTCAAAGAGTGCGATTTTAGTGTTCTTCATGCGCTAACTTTATATGATATTTTTGTTATCTTATTCTCTTCCTCCGAGAGCCCCCCTTTTTTGTCATCCCCGCGCAGACGGGGATCCAGAATTCTAGATTCCTAGTCAAGCCAGGAATGACAACAAAAATTACCTAAACTTATAAAAACCTTTAAGCTTGAACCAACCATTAAACCGATAATCAGGATTGCTGGCCGCGTCCTCGTCCGCGCCGATGTCCCAAGCAGGGCCTTGCGGGCGGGCGTTGCCGTCGATGTCTATGGTGAATGGCAGATACGGATCGCTCGCTAACGATACGCCGGAGTCTCGTGCCGCGCGGTCGGTCGGGGCGAGGTGGAAATCATAGGTGGAGGAAGCGGCGGTGTTTAAAAAATTAACAACCGTAGAATTTTTGGGGGCAGACCCAGGAGCCGTATTATCGGATGCGATATTATTTGAAGAACCGCTGTCCGCATCAATAGCATAGCAAACGCCTGTACAATTTTGCGCTATGTTATTTTTAATACTGCTGGTTGCGCTACCATAGCTATAAATCGCTCTTTCATTATTATAAAAAGTATTGTTATAAATATATGATAACCCACCACTTATCCCAATGCCGCTATCAATACTGCCGCCGCCGGTAAAGCCATAAATAATATTGTTATAAATTTTAACTACGCCCTGGTCAAGCCAATAATCGGCAAATCCCGTTCCGTAATTCGTAAGAGAGGTGAATTCCCCTGCTATGATATTATTCGACACAATAAAATTAGAATCTAGAGAATTAAAGTTTTTTCGTATAACCCTTGGATAGCCCCCCCCGGAACTTATCGCTTTTATTTGTATGCCATCTATTGTTACAAATTCTTCAGATACTTGAAATAAATCACCGCCATTCGTTATCTGAATTCTGTATTTATTGTCATCCCATTTACCCGCATGCCTTTGAGTTATCCCTACTTCCGAGGCAGAAACCGGAGTATAAATTTTAATATTATTACCTGCCCCGGTAGTCCAGTTATTTATATTAACTATAGTGCTATCCGGCGAGGTTGAGGCGTAGGCAGGGACGAACATAGCGGTGTTGCTGGCGACGAGATTGCGGGCGACGAGGACAAGCGGGCGCAGGCCGGCGTTGATGCTTTGGTTTACTGTGCCGGTCGTCTGCGTTTGCCAATTATTTAATAAAGTATGCGCGCGATAGATGCTGGCGCTCGCCGAGGTGGTAGCGACAGGATAAGTGCCAGTTGCGTTGACGATTGAATAAACGGTTGATGACGAACGGCCGGTGATGAAAGCGAGAGTCAAGGAGTTTCCGTACTGTAAAACATCGCCCACGCCGACATTATTCGGTAGAGCCACATTGAATGTGGCTGTTGAGCTGGCGATGGTCACCGTCGCCCCTCCTGTATTCAAGTTAGATGTATCATTCCCCACCGACCGATACATAATCGTCGCGCCCTCGTCGGCGCCAATGTCCCAACCAAGACCGCCGGCGCTTGAGGTCGCCAACGAACCACGTTTTTGTCCATCAATATCCACCCCTCCTGTCATCCCGAGCGTCAGCGAGGTATCTGCACTCAACTCCGCCCCCGCGTCTTTAGCGGCCGTATCAGTCGGGGCGAGGTGGAAATCTTTGTTGGTGGAATCGACAAAGGCGACTGCTTTGCTTTGATAGGTTGTGTCAGGAGAAGTCGTGTCTTGGGATATATTGTTAGTTGATGAGGAATTAAATGTCTGGCCCGCCCATATGCCATAGTTAGTAGCCCCTCCTTGAACGATATTATTTTTAATCACCATTCCACCCCAACGCGCATAAATTCCGAAGTTTGAAGAATTGATAATAGTATTATTATAAAGATAGGAATTTTGTGTAGAGGAGTTTCTGTTATCTGAAATCCCGGAATTACCAAAATCATATATAATATTATTTGAAGCTTTTAACGTAGTGGCAGCGGGAACTGTCCAGTTTACATCTATTCCAAAAATACTGTTACTGACGGTGGAACGTATTATGTTTTTACTGATGCTTATATCTGCTGCACCTGGATAAAGAAGAATTCCATCCCCTGTGCCGCCTGAACCAGAGGATTCTATCTGTAAACCATCTATACTCACATTTCCGGCTTGTATAGTAAAAGGGTAGGGTTGCCCACTTACTATTCTGTATTTACCATCATCCCACTTCCCCTGATGCCGTGCGGCTGTCGCAGTATAAATTTTAACATAATTTGTCAGTCCGGTCGTCCACCCATTAATAGTTACTCCAGTCGTATCCGCACCCGTCCACGCACCATCAATCTTGGCCGTGGCGATGGCGGGGTTGCCGGCGTTGGAGAGGATGGCGTAGTTGGAGGTGGTGGCGCCGCCTTTGATGTAAATGCGTTCGCCCATGAGGAAGGTTGAGGAAGCAATATTATAGAGAAGTATTTGCGTAGAAGTTAAAACCGAGCCGACAGTGGTAGAGGCGACCGCGCCGGAGGTGAGGCCCATTATGCTCGAGTTCGCCGGAATCGTACCACTGGCAGAAGAAAGGGAAAACACGGCGGTCGTGGTCGCGGTCAGGTCCACCTGATTCGCCGCTTCCCAAGATGAAAGCGTAGAAAAGTTCCCGCCCGCCTGCATCACGCTCGTAACATATTCCACACTCCCCTCATCCGCCCCGATGTCCCATCCTGCTCCCGAACCTGTTGTCGGTCTTCGCAGTTGGCCGTCTATGTCATCTGTGAATGACAAATTAGCATCAATAGCGATTGAGCTTGTGCCTTTATCAAGCGCCATTGTGTCGGAGGGTGATAAATGATAGTCCTTGCCCACCGTATCAACAAAACTCACCACCGTTACTAAATTGTTGCGATAGCTCGGCGATGGCGCATCATTTGGCAGATCGGAGATGTTGTAGTCGGAAGCCGGTGCATAATCCCCTATGGGGTCTCTATAACAATTGGTACAATTATTTGCTAAATTATTTATTAACACTCCATCCTGATAACTGTTTGCAAAACCATTATAAGAGTCGTATACGGTATTGTTATAGACAAAACCTCCACTAGCGGCCGAAACAACATCAATGCCTATAGCAGTTGACCCACCCTTAAAACCATAGACAATGTTATTGAATATTCTAAAGTTTGTTGCAATCGTATTATATAACAAAATGCCTGAACGCCAATCGGCTTCGCCAGAATCTTTGACGATATTGTGACTGACAATAGTATCTATTGCTGGAGTGTCAGACTCAATACCATATCGCCAAAGGCCGGTACCCGATAACGCAACTTGAATACCTTCAATGCGAGTATAACTTTCTAAGATATACAAAGCAGTAGAATTAACAGGCTCTATTCTATACTTATTATCATCCCACTTCCCCGGGTGCCTTTGCGTGGTTCCAACTTCACTTGTCGCAGTCGGTGTATAAACTTTTATGAAATTCTGCGGCCCTGTTGTCCAACCATCAATCGTGACGGCGGCAGTATCCGCCGTTGTTCCGTTGGCATAGGTGGCGATGTTCCATTGGGTGTTGGAGGCGACGAGGTCGGCGCCACCTGACCAGGCGTCAAAGTTGCGCATAGCGGACGGAATGCCGGTATTCTCGGTGCTGGCTTCGGCGTTAGCGAGTGTTGTGTAGGCGCGATAAATTGACCATGAGGTGTCGGCGCTAACAGTTGTCGGCGCCGTGCCGGAGGCAGTTTTGACGGTGTAGACGGTTGAGGATGAACGGCCATGGATAAACGCCGTGCCGGTCGCTGTGCCGCCGGTGTTATAGATAATCACGTCGCCCACGCCGATATTATCCGCCAGCGCCGTGGCAAAAGTGGCAAGCGAGGTAGAAGAAGAGATAGTCAATGCGTTAGCCGCGCCGGAGGCGAGCGCCGATGAGGCGCTTGGTGCTATAGACCGATAAATCTTCACCGCCGTCTGATCGGCTCCGATGTCAAAGCTGTTTCCTGACGCAGCGGTAGGTCTTGCCGCACTGTCTATGTCACTAACTACATTAATATTCGCGTCATTATACAAATTCACCCCCGCCCCCTTAGCGCTCGTGTCCGTGTCCGCCAAATGATAATTATAAGATGAGGATGCTACAAAATTAAATGTTTGATTTATTTTATCATGCGCACCACCAGAACAATTAGAATCTCCGCAGGCATTGTAGTCGGAGCTGGAATCAAACGTTCCATAAAAAGATTGGATGGCAGATTTAACCAAATTATTTTTCGCTATGATTTTGCCAGCCGCTTGGCGTATGCCAAAACCTCCAATAGTATTGGCTATCGTATTGTTGTAGACATACATAGTTGCGGCAACTCCATTTTCAATTGCTGCTTCATAGCCAAGGGTTGCAACGTCATAAATAATATTATTCCAAATTTTAACAGTTCCGAGATGATTAGCATTCATAATTCCTTCTTCGGTAGACGTACCATTGCCACGAACAATATTATTACTGATTTGGATCTCACCCGACTGACCCGCTGCGGTATTTGGTTCTAAATAAATGACCCGTCTTCCGGCCGCCCCATAAGCACTTTGTATTTCTAAACCATCTATTCGCAAAGAACCGGTAAAATCGGTTATAGGATAGCTGTTGCTAGAAACAATCAGTCTGTACCCGGAGCCGGCCGTTCCTTTATGACGCGCCGCCGAAGTAGTATAAATTTTAAGGTAATTATCCGGTGATGTTATAACTTCCGGCCTTATAGCTACCGCGCCAGTGTCAGCGCTGGTCCACGCGCCATCGATCTTGGCGACGGCGATAGGCGAAGCGCCGAGCTGATCCGCCGTACCCGAAGCGGTCCAATAGTTCGAGCCGTCCACGCGAAGCTGATCGCCAGTGACAAGATTAAGCGGTGTGGTGGTGCCTGCAATATTTCTTACGAGAATCTGGCTGGAGCTTGACGCTATAGCAAGTACGGTTGCAGTGACGGAGGTTGAGGTGCTAGAACGCCAAAGAGTAACGGAGGCGAGCGGATTAATGGTGCCTGTCCTACCGCCGTAATATACTCTCGTGGTTGAGCTCGACAAATCCACGCCTGAATTATCGCTCGCATATATAACACCTATCCAAGAAGATAGCGTGCTATAATCTCCTCCGCTCTGCATAATCGTCGAAACAAACTCGGTCGGCACCTCGTCCGCCCCGATGTCCCACGCCGCCCCGCGGTACGAGCCGTCAAGGTCTTGGGTGAAAGCCAAGTTGGAGTCAGCTTGCAAATTCGTTCCGGCGTTTTTGGCCGAGGTGTCGGAGGATGAAAGATGAAAATCTTTGTTGGCGGCGTCTACGAATTGAACGGTATAGCCATTTCTTGCTCCGTTTGAGGGAATATCGACATCTGTTCCGGGTCCGGAAAGGTTGTTTGAGGAGGAGGAATCAAATGAATAAATATAATTATCGGTGTTGTTGTATGTAATGTTGTTTTTGGCATATGTGACGCCATAACCATCGCGACTGCCCATTATTCCATAAGTTGAACCATAAATAGTGTTATTATGAATATAATTTTTTAAGCCATCAGCATAGATGCCTACGCCATTAATTGTCGAATTAAAGCCATAAAAAACATTATTCCACGCCTTCAAAATAATATACGGTGACGGAGTCCACATCATTATTCCAGAATTCCAAGTATCTTCTGAAATTTTGTTTGTTTCTTTTCCGATAGAATTTGATATTTCTATCATGCCGGGCCCTGAGATATTATTTGCTCGAAATGATGCAGCTTGGTAGTTTGGTGTATTTATCTGAGATTGTATTCCATCTATTTTTATATAATTTTCCTGTATAAGAATTCCGTCTGCAGTTGTTGCCAACCGATATTTCCCATCATCCCACTTCCCATTATGCCTGGCTGTTGGCGTGGTATAAACGCGAACATAATTATTCGGCCCGGTTGTCCAGCCATCAATCGTAACGGTGGTCGCATCCGCGCTCGTCCACGCCCCGTCTATCTTGGCCGTGGCGATGGCCGGGTTGCCGGCGTTTGAGATGATGGCGTAGTTGGAGGTGGTGGCGCCGCCCTTGACGTAGATGCGCTCACCGGACACGAATGTAGAAGAAGCGATGTTGTAAAGTAGAATTTGCGTTGAAGTTGAAACCGAGCCGACGGTGGTGGAGGCGATGGCGCCGGAGGTCAGGCCCATCACGCTGGCGTTCGCCGGAATGGTGCCGGAGGCGGACGACAGTGAAAACACGGCGGTCGTGGTCGCAGTCAAATCCACCTGATTAGCCGCCTCCCAAGCGGACAGCGTGGAAAAATTCCCGCCCGACTGCATCACGCTCGTCACATACTCCACGCTCCCCTCGTCCGCTCCGATATCCCATTGTCTTCGCAGTTGACCGTCGATGTCGTCGGTGAAAGACAGGTTGGCGTCAGTCGCTGGCGTGCTCGTCCCCGCGTCCAGCGCGGCGGTATCAGTAGGGGCGAGATGGAAGTCTTTATTTGTTTCGTCTACAAACTGCACTGTTTTGCTCGTCGTCGCAAAAGTCGCGTTCGGCGCATCGCCGGCGATGTCGGAGATATTGTAATCGGAAGAATTATTAAATGATCCGTAATATCCATCTGTATTATTTTGTGCAATGTTATTTTTTGCTATAGGTGCTGCGCTACCGCCAAAAACTCGAATCCCCTCGTTATTGTCATAGAATGTATTATTATAGATGTAGACCGTGGGCCCGTAACCTTCCAGTTCGATGCCGCCGACATAACTTCCGGGGGATTTCCAGTCGTAGAAAATGTTATTCCAAATCATGACCTTGCCGCTTACAGCGCCTGACCCGTAGAAACCGGCATACCGATTATCGCCAAAGGTCATTCCTTTAATTATATTATTTGAGATATAAATAGAGCGGATACCTGGATTTTCCGCCATGTCAGAAATTGCTCCATAGCTAGCAGGATTCCCTGAATTATAAACAACCTGTAGGCCATCTATTTTTATATTATTTGTTCGAATCCTCAGCCCGGTTGATCCGCCAATAGAAAATGCCAAAACATATTTATTTGAGTCCCACTTCCCTGCGTGCCTTTGTGTTGTCCCGACTTCACTTGTGAGAAATGGTGTGTAAATTTTAATATAATTTTGTACGCCGGTCGTCCAGCCGTCAATCGTAACGGCATCGGTATCCGCCGTCGTGCCATTGGCGTAGCCCGCGATGTTCATTTGGGTATTTGAGGCCACCAGGTCTGCGCCGCCGGACCAGGCGTCAAAGTTGCGGATTGCGGTATTGACGATTCCGGTGTTCTCGGTGCCGGCTTCCGCGTTAGATAACGAGGTATAGGCGCGATAGATTGACCAACTGGTGTCAGCGCTCACGGCTGTCGGTACCGTGCCGCTGGCGGTCTTGACGGTGTACTGGGTGGAGCTGGCGCGACCGTGGATGAACGCCGTGCCGGTGGCCGTACCGCCGGTGTTGTAGATAATGACGTCGCCGACTCCTGTATTGTCGGCGAGCGCCGTGGCAAAAGTGGCGAGTGAGGTTGACGACGAGATGGTCATCGCATTGCTCGCCCCGGTGGTAAGCGCCGTCGTGGCAGACGGTGCAATAGAGCGATAAATTTTCACGGCTGTTTGGTCTGCGCCGATATCGAACCCCAGTCCTGATGCCACGGTCGGTCGTGCCGCCGAGTCTATGTCGTTCTGCACGCTGGAAGTAGCATCGCTGTAGAGGTTGACGCCTGCACCAATCACGCTTGCTCCGGCTTTCAAATGAAAATCACGGTTTGCCACGTCAACAAAAGTGCTGGTGGCTGACAAGTTAATTAATCCGTTAGTTAAATCGTAATTATTTGCGGTAGTGTCGGAAGAACCATTGTTAGTACCGCCCTTAAAATCATTTACATAATCACCGCTTGACTTAGAATTAAATGATAAATTATTGTTAGCGATTGATTTATTAATAATATCAAGTATTCCATGGTCGCAATTATAAAAAGTGTTGTTATAAATATAGGCACTGTTTACAACATTTACACAATCTCCTTTTATATCATATATAATATTATTCCAAATAAAATATTTGGCGTCTGAATCATAACTTCCGACCCCACTACTAGTACCCAAATCGTCGCTGGTAATAATATTATTAGAAATTTTTATTTTATTTAACGAGTTAACAAAATTGCTATAAATAGGCCCGGAACCATAATTTTGTGATATGGTTTTAATCTGCAGACCGTCAATCCAAATATAATCCTCATAATTATAAATTGAGTCTTGATAATTGCCGGCGGCAGTGGTGACGAGCCGGTATTTTGTATTATCCCATTTCCCAGGATGTCTTGCCGTTGATGAGGTGTAAATTTTTATGTAGTTGTCATAACTCGTGGTCCAGCCGTTGATATCAACTCGTGTAGTATCCGGATTCGCCCACGCGCCGTCTATTTTGGCCACAGCGATAGGCGAGGCGCCGAGCTGGTCGGCGGTGCCGGAGGCTGTCCAGTAGTTGGAGCCGTCGTAGCGCCACTGATTGCCGTTTTGGACGTTAAGAACCAGGGAGGTAGAGGTGGAAATGGTGGTTGTGGAATAATTTATACCCGCGGATATATTTCTAAGTAGAATCTGCGAGGAGGTGGTCGCCACCGCCACGGCCGTGATGCCGGTTGAGGTCGCGCCTCGGTAAAGTGTCAGGGTTGCGCCATCGGCAAAAGTACCCGTACGCGAGCCGGAGAATACGCGGGTGGAAGTCGCAGTCAAATCCGAATTAACGTCGCTTTCCCAGCTTGCAAGCGTGGACTTGTCCATCGTGGCGCAACTCCCGCCGGCGCTGGCATTTTCGCAGATCGTGCTCACAAACTCGGTCGGCACCTCGTCCGCCCCGATATCCCAGGCCGCCCCGCGGTATGAACCGTCGATGTCTTGGGTGAAGGAGAGGTTGGAGTCCCAGGGAATCGTGCTCGTCCCGTAATTTCTCGCGCCAGTATCCGCCGAAGTCAAATGAAAGTCATCATTAGTTTCGTCGACGAATGTTACGATTGCGGCCTGTCTTGCGCTAGAACCAGGCGCAGTATTATCATTTGATAAATTGTTAGCAGATAAACTATTGAAACTACCGCCGCTAGTATAATAAGATTCAACAGTAGAAATGGCTATGTTGTTTTTAGCAATAATTGTTCCTCCATGCGCGCCAATACCTCTGTTTGTTTCAGAAAACGTATTATTATAAAGATATGCGGTTATGTTTGAATTCAACCGAAACGAAGGTCTGTACGAATAAGTTGAGCCGCCATAAACTACATTATTATAAAAATAGAATGCTCCCCCCGCTATGTTGTTATCTGAAATTAGTTCGTTATAATTTCCAGTTGACCTGTTTCCTTTAATGATAGATGATGACACGCGGATATCTATAGTTCCCCCGTTTTCATAAAGCAAAACTTTGCTATCTGCCTTGTATATCTGAAGTCCATCAATCCGAGCATAATCTTCCTGAATGGTCAATCTTGCGCCATCAAGCCGATACTTCCCCATATCCCACTTCCCGCTATGCCTTGCTGTCGGGGTGGTGTAGATACGAATATAATTATTGGGCGCAGTTGTCCAGCCGTTTATATCAACAGCTGTCTGATCCGCCCCCGTCCACACCCCATCTATCTTGGCCGTAGCGATGGCGGGGTTGCCGGCGTTGGAGAGAATGGCGTAGTTGGAGGTGGTGGCTCCGCCTTTTATGTAAATGCGTTCACCGGAAATGAAGGTAGATGATGCGATGTTGTATAGTAAAATTTGCGTTGAGGTCGCGCTTGCACTTGCGCCGACGGTGGTGGAGCCCACCGCGCCAGAGGTCAGGCCCATTACGCTTGAATTAGCCGGAATCGTGCCAGTAGCGGACGACAGCGAGAAAACGGCGGTCGTCGTGGCGGTCAAGTCAACCTGATTGGCCGCCTCCCAGGCCGAAAGCGAGCTGAAGTTCCCGCCCGACTGCATTACACTCGTCACATACTCCACACTCCCCTCATCCGCCCCGATATCCCACTGGCGTCGCACTTGGCCATCAATGTCGTCGGTGAAAGATAAATTAGCGTCTGTCGCCGGCGTGCTCGTCCCCGCGTCCAGTGCCGCAGTATCGGTCGGGGCGAGGTGAAAGTCTTTGTTGGTCGCGTCAAGAAAAGATACGGTCTGATTGCGGCAGCTATGCCCTCCGCAATCGGTTCCTCCTGAATTGGGAGAAGTAGCATCATAAGAAATATTATTTTGATATTCAGTCGTGTCTCCACCTATAATACTATAACCAACAGCGCTTTGGGCTAAGTTATTTTTCAGCCTATATGTAACATTCGTGTTATATTCTGCAAGATCAATATCATAAAAGCTATTTTCAGCTAAGGTGTTGTTATAAATCAGCATTACTGCGTTGTTGGACACATCGGACATCTTAATTCCATAATCGAATCCATATATAATATTGTCAAAAATCTCAAATCTTGCCCCATCAAAACCAGCAATGCCGGCTTCATAACCGTTTGCATAAGTGCCTGTTTTTTTGATTATATTATAGGCAAAAGTGTAATTTCTGGCAGAGCTAGTATTCTCTACGTAAAGTATCCCTCCCGCGGATCCATCAGAAATTCTAGTATTTTCTATTTGGAGCCCGTAAATTTTAACAAAATCTTCATGAATGTCAATTGAGCCGCTGTATCCATTAGTCGAAAGAATGTACTTTGCTGTATCCCACTTCCCCTGATACCTTTGTGTTGTTCCGACTTCATTTGTACTAACGGGTGTATAAACTTTAATAAAATTCTGTTGTCCCGTTGTCCAGCCATTGATGGTGACAGCAGCGGTGTCCGCCGTCGTGCCATTGGCGTAGGCGGCGATGTTCCATTGGGTGTTGGAGGCGACGAGGTCGGCGCCGCCGGACCAGGTGTCGAAGTTGCGGATTGCGGTATTAACAATGCCCGTGTTCTCGGTGCCGGCTTCGGCGTTCGCAAGCGTTGTATAGGCGCGGTAGATTGACCAGCTTGTGTCGCTGGTTATGGCAGTCGGCGCCGTGCCAGAGGCGGTTTTGACGGTATAGACGGTTGAAGAAGAACGGCCGTGGATGAACGCCGTGCCCGTCGCCGTGCCACCGGTGTTGTAGATGATGACATCGCCAACGCCGATGTTATCGGCAAGCGCCGTGGCAAAAGTGGCAAGCGAGGTTGAGGAGGAGATAGTCATGGCGTTCGTCGCGCCTGTAGTGAGTGCCGTCGTAGCCGAAGGCGCGATAGACCGATAAATCTTCACCGCCGTCTGGTCAGCGCCGATGTCAAAGCTCAATCCCGAGGCCGTCGTCGGACGCGCCGCCGAATCTATATCATTCACAACATTGATATTCGCATCACTATACAAATTCACCCCCGCCCCCTTAGCACTCGTGTCGGTGTCCGCCAAGTGGAAGTCAGCGGTGAAGGTGGAAACGAATTGCACCACCTTGCTCGTGGTCGCGAAAGTAGCGTTCGGCGCGTCGCCGGCGATATCGGAAATGTTATAGTCAGAAGGGGTGGCGAAGGTACCGACATAACAATCGCTGGAGGCACAATTTTGAACAATATTATTTTTTGCAATAAAAACTCCGTTGGAATCTCTTTGAAAACCGAAGTAAGAGCTATAAACGCTATTATTGTAAGCGTATACAGTTACATCGGCATCGTTTAAATAAATGGCCGCTTCGCCCGTTCCCGCAGCCCCATATATAATATTATTAAATAATTTCCATGTGCTTCCCGCTCCACCGGCATCCACAATGTATATTACAGCGCCCCATGTTTGAGTTGAATTGCCTTTTAAAATATTATGGGAAAGGCGGATGTCTGCTTTTCCTGAAATTCCGTAATTCTGTACAACATATCCATTGGAAGAATACATCTGTAATCCCTCTACCCGCACATTCTCGTCTTCCATCCAAAGGGCTGAATCGCCAGTCACTTCTCTTCTGTATTTACCCACATCCCACTTCCCGGGGTGTCGTGCCGTCGGCGTTGTATATATTTTTATATAATTATCATAACTCGTAGTCCAATCATAAATACTGGTACTGGTTATATCCGGACTCGCCCAGGCGCCGTCGATTTTGGCCACGGCGATGGGCGAGGCGCCGAGCTGATCGGCGGTACCGGAGTTTCTCCAAGTGTTCGCGGCTGTTACCTGCCAAACGGTGCCGGAAGCGACATTGACCGGAGAAGTGGTACCGATAATGTTGATAATCAAAATCTGGTTTGAAGTAGTCGCCTGAATGGTGCCGGTGATACCGGTAGAGGTGGCGCCATTATATAGGGTGACCGTGTTGCCACTCGCAAGCGTGCCGGAAGCGGTACCGGAAAAAATACGGGTGCCGCTTGCCGTCAGATCGGAATTAACCGATGATTCCCAGGTTGAGAGTGTTCTATAATCAAGATTCGCGCACCCACCTCCCGCACTGGTGTTTTCACAAATAGTAGACACGAACTCGGTCGGCACCTCGTCCGCCCCGATGTCCCAGGCCGCCCCGCGGTATGAGCCGTCAATGTCTTGGGTGAAGCTTAAATTCGCGTCCCAAAGAATGGTCGATGTCCCCGCATTCCGCGCGACGGTGTCGGAGGGAGAGAGGTGGAAGTCGTCGTTGGCTTCATCAACAAAAGTAACTGTTGTCGCAAGTCCGTTTCGGTAAGAAGGCGACGGCGCATCAGAGGCAAGATTGGAAATATTGTAATCCGAACCAGTCCCCCAACCGCCGCCTGCGTAATAACCATCGGTTGAACTTTGGACAATATTGTTTTTGCCATAAAAAATCTGATTAAAGTTTGACGCGTGTATGCCATTATAGGAATTTACAATAGTATTATTGTAGATATAAGACTTGGCAGCTACATTATTATTGGTGTTAATTCCATAACTATTAGCTATACTCCAATCATATATTACATTGTTCCATATTTTATTCGCTGCCCCGCTGTCAATTTGGATTCCCCTGTTCCAAGATCCGCTAATGCTTGTAGCCTTAATAATATTATGCGATAGCCAAATTTCGCTTGCAGTAAGAGAAACAGCAGAAGTTACATAAATGCCCCTGCCGTTTCCTGTAACAGCTACCCCTATCTGCAACCCTTCTATCCTGACATAATCCTCTGATATATCTATATAACCAGTTCGCCTGTACCTCCCCTCATCCCACTTCCCGTTGTGGCGGGCGGTTGGAGTAGTATAAACACGAATGTAATTTGTCGACCCGGTTGTCCAACCGCTAATGTCAACGCTGGCTGTATCCGCACCACTCCACGCGCCATCTATTTTGGCCGTGGCGATGGCGGGGTTGCCGGCGTTGGAGAGAATGGCGTAGTTGGAGGTGGTGGCGCCGCCTTTGATGTAGATGCGTTCACCGGTGAGGAAAGTGCTGGATGCTATGTTGTAGAACAAAATCTGCGTCGAGGTAGAGACCGAGCCGACGGTGGTGGAAGCGACTGCCCCTGAAGTGAGGCCCATCACACTTGAATTCGCAGGAATCGTACCGGAAGCGGACGATAGCGAAAAGACGGCAGTCGTGGTGGCGGTCAGGTCCACCTGATTCGCCGCTTCCCAGGCGGACAAGGTGGAAAAATTCCCGCCTGACTGCATCACGCTCGTCACATACTCCACGCTCGCCTCATCCGCGCCGATGTCCCAACCGGCTCCCGAGCCGCCTGTAGGTCTGCGAAGTTGACCGTCAATATCGTCGGTAAATGATAGATTAGCGTCCGTGGCGGGTGAGCTCGTCCCCGCGTCCAGCGCCGCGGTGTCGGTCGGGGCGAGATGGAAATCTTTGTTGGCGGAGTCGACAAAACTTACAATAGTAGCTTGGTTGGTTCTGTAGCTCGGCGAGGGTGCGTCCGAAGCTAAATCGGAAATGTTGTAGTCGGAGGAGGTATTAAAAGTACCGTCAAAACCATCAGTATTGTTTTGCGTTATATTGTTCTTTAAAACTGCCGCTCCATTGGTCCAATATCCTATATCACCGCAACTGTTAATTGTATTGTTGTACCAATATGAGGTTGTCCAACCGGTATGCTGAGTAACAATGCAGCCAAAAATAAAATTATAAACAATATTATTCCATCCTTTTACAACTCTAGTTCCCGCGGTGGCATTATATTGCGCCCTAATGCCTGTTTGCCCCGTGGATGACCCACTTGCGGCTCCCTCAATAATATTATTTGATACATATACTGTAGTTGCGTCTGGCGGATTTAGCTCAATACCATAACCTCCCGTCCGATTTACATAAGTACCCTTGATTTGCAGACCATCGATATAGGCCCAGCCTTCCAATAATCGTAGTACGTTTTGATAATCGCTAGGTGCAGTATATTCTATCTTGTATTTATTTTCATCCCACTTCCCTTGGTGTCTTTGGCTGGTGCCGACTTCGCTCGCGGCGACCGGAGTATAGATTTTAATAAAATTCTGCTGTCCGGTCGTCCAACCATCAATCGTGACGGCGGCGGTATCCGCAGTCGTGCCGTTGGCGTAGGCGGCGATGTTCATTTGAGTGTTACTGGCCACCAAGTCCGCACCGCCGGACCAGGCGTCAAAGTTACGCATTGCGGAGGGGACGCCGGTGTTCTCCGTTCCGGCTTCGGCGTTAGCGAGCGTTGTGTAGGCGCGGTAAAGGGACCAGGAGGTGTCGGCACTCACGGCCGTCGGTGCCGTACCCGAAGCGGTTTTAATAGTGTAAACGGTTGATGATGATCGGCCGTGAATAAATGCCGTGCCGGTCGCCGTACCGCCGGTGTTGTAGATAATCACATCGCCAACCCCGATATTATCAGCCAGCGCAGTGGCGAAGGTGGCAAGCGAGGTTGATGATGATATGGTTAAAGCGTTCGATGCGCCCGTGGTTAGCGCGCCGGTCGCGCTTGGAGCAATCGACCGATAAATCTTCACTGCCGTCTGATCTGCGCCGATATCCCAATTAAGGCCGATAGTTGAGGTGGCTGGCCTCGCCGCCGAGTCAATGTCGTTCGTTACATTGATATTCGCGTCGCTATAGAGATTCGTCCCCTGCCCCTTGGCCGAAGTATCAGTGTCGGCCAGATGGAAATCGCTGGTGGAGGTAGAGACGAAAATTACAATCTTGCTCGTCGTAGCAAAAGTTAGATTTGGCGCATCCCCCGCGATGTTGGAGATGTTGTAGTCCGATGAGGTAGCGAAGGTGCCGGAATAACCATCCGTGCAATTTTGAGTAATATTATTTTTTGCCACTATTATATCCGTAAGATAACGACTGATTCCATAATTACAATTGTAAAAAGAATTATTATAAGCATATATTCTGCCTACGGGCAAGGTTTCAGTATATGATTCAATGCCTCCGGATTCGGGCCCGACCCAATCGTAAATAATATTATCCCAAGCCTTAAGAATGCTAGCTTTATTGCCCGTATAAAAAACTATAGCGTAATGCCAAGCATAAGTATTGTTCGGATTGCCTCGTATGATATTGTGCGATATTTCATAATTTTTTGCGACTTCACTCCCGCCTCCAAGCACTATCCCCTTTTGATTTGAATTATCAGTTGAATTAATATAAACCTGCAAACCCTCTATTTTTACATCACCGGTATTTATTGTAATCCCGCCGCTATTAGAAACAACGAGGCGATATTTATTTGTGTCCCATTTCCCCTGATGCCTTGCCATCGCTGTGGTATAAATCTTAATGTAGTTGTCGTAGCTTGTTGCCCAGCTGTCTATACTAAATCCGGTAGTATCAGCGCTCGTCCACGCGCCGTCAATTTTAGCCACGGCGATTGGGCTGGCGCCGAGCTGGTCGGCCGTGCCGGACGCAGTCCAGTAGTTTGAGGCGTCAAGCCGCCACTGGTCGCCCGTTAGAACATTAAGCGGGGTGGTCGTGCCAGCGATAGAGCGTAGGAAGATTTGGCTTGAGGTGGTGGCGACCGCCACGCCGGTTATACCCTGCGACACGCCCGAACGATAAAGCGTCAGGGTAGCGCCGTCGGCAAAAGTGCCAGTACGCACGCCGGAAAAGACTCTTCTGGTGCTGGCGGTCAAATTCGAATTAACATCCGCCTCCCAACTTGAAAGAGTGCCATAATCCCTATTGGCGCAATCCCCGCCTGCGCTCGTGTTTTCGCAGATCGTGGAGACGAACTCGGTCGGCAGCTCGTCCGCCCCGATGTCCCAGGCCGCTCCGCGGTATGACCCGTCAATGTCTTGGGTGAAAGGCAATACGCTGTCGGTGGCAAGACTAGTGCCGGCATCCTTTAATGTTGATGCGCTACCAATATGAATATCCTCGCTCCCAGCCGTAACATTCGTGAAATAGCCGCCAGAACTCGTGCTCCAAGCTACGGCTGTCGTGCTCTGGCTTCCATCTTCGGAATAGGAAGTAGTTAGATTTAGAACAGCGTCCGCGCTTTCCTTTGCGTAGTCGGCTCCAGTGTTTCCACCAGCATAACAATTTTTACAGGTTAAGGTTCTCCAAGCGCCCACCCAAAAACCCCTCCCCCCATTATTAACAGACACACTGTTATAAGCATATAAATTGACAGAGCCGTTTGGATAAGCCTGGATACCATCGGATGCATTATCCATTGCTACTACATTATTAAGCATCACTGTTCCCGCCCCTACGGTTAATCCTCTCGCACTGCCCCTGCTACCATACACTAATGTGTCAGTTACTCTAATAGAAGAAGTAAGCCCCCCAGACGCAGAAATAGTGATGCCCCCTCCGTCATTTGCTGCCGATGTATTACTTATTTGTAATCCTTCTACTCTTACATAATCCTCATCAATACCGAACATATAGCCCCAATTTTGACTGCCTATTAACCTGTATTTACTCGTATTCCTTTTCCCGTCGTGCCTTGCCCCAGTCGTCGGGTCGGTCCAGATTTTGATGTAGGTGGTGGAGGCGGTTGTCCAGCCGTCAATCACCACGGCAGTCACATCCGCCGACCCGCTGGAAGAGCGCGCGCTGGCCACGGCGATGGCCGAGTCGCCGGTATTGGATAGGACGACATAATTGGTCGTGGAGGCCTGACCTTGAATATAGACAGTTTCGCCAGACTGAAAAATACCGCTGATATTATAGATTAAAACTTGCGTAGCGGTACGATAAGTTGACGAGGCGGTAGCGCCCGAAGTATAGCCGACAAGAGCGGAGCCGACGGCGAAAGTGCCCGAGGCCGAGGAGATGGAGAAAACTTTGGTGGTTGAAGTTGATAAATCAGTCTGCGTGTTCTGCTCCCAAGCCGAAAGCGAGGTCCAGCTCGTGCCCGCCCCGTTGTCCGGGTCAACGATGGAGACAAACTCGGTTACGGCGTACGCCGTTTTGGCTACAGCAAAACAGGCGATAAATATGACGATGGAAAATAGAAGTTTTAAATGCTTAGGCATGGGGTAAACAATATTATGTCATTGCGAGCGTGGCGAAGTAATCTCCGGGGCAATAATAGTGTCTAACTGGCTAACCTGGGATTGCCGCGTCCCCCGGCTTAAGGCCGGGGTCCTCGCAATGACAAGAGTGGGCGGCAGAGTTAAACCAGACCGCTGAAAAATTTATCCGCGCTCATTATCCTTGTTCCATTTTTTTTATAATCCAGTCCATTTTCTTTGACAATTTGATAAATAAAAGGAATTTTCAGCCGCTTGGCAAAATATCCGACCGAATTTTCTACTGCTTGGCTGTTTAGTTTAACCTCAACTGCCAGCCAGGGCTTCTTGTCTATCGTAACCAAAAAATCAACTTCCCGACCCTCTTGGTCGCGCAAATAATGCAGTTCCGCTTTGTAGCCTTGCGTATCATACAGATAATGAACCAATTTCAACAGATGTGAAGCGGCCATATTTTCCAGACGCGCCGCCTCCTCCTCAACTTGCGACCAATCCCAAAGATATAATTTCGGCTCTTTACGCAGGGACTTGATAGCACTCGCGGCAAAAGGATAAATTCTGAAGTGATAATAAAATTTTTCCAACACCTCCATCCACAATGAAATTGTTTTGTGCGTTACCTGCAAATCTTCACGCAAAGAATTCAGCGAAAGCAAAGAACCGACACGGCCGGGCAAAAGCTCAACCAAGATTTGTATCGCCGATAAATCGCGTAAAGATTCAAGGTCGCGAATATCTTCCTTGACCAGCCGTTCCAGCCGTTCATTATGAAACCGCCGTAAAGTTGCCGCTTTTTTCGCAAACAGCGGCTCAGGAAAACCGCCGAAAGCGAACAAGTCGGCAAAAGCGCGGCTGGTTGTATTATCCGTCGGCAGAAAAACCGGTTGCCGGCCGGCACTTACGGCCGATTTGACCGCAAGCAGTTCACGCACGGAAAATGGATGCAAGCGATAATAGTGATAGCGCCCCATCAGCGAATCGCCGCCCCGGCGATACAAATCCAGCCGCGCGCTACCGGTCACAAGCATATCGAAGTCGTCTTTATGCTTGTCAAACTCACCCTTGATGTAATTTTTCCATTGTTTATACTTGTGAATTTCATCATAAATCACCAAGCCGGTTTCGCCGGCTCGTTTGCCCGATAGCAGTTCGCGGCGATCATCACGGCTATCCCAATTATAATACACAAAATCCGAATAAACGGTTTTGCCGATTTGCTTGGCCAAAGTGGTTTTACCGACCTGTCTTGGTCCCCCGATAAACACCATTTTGTTTTTCAGGTCGGCGCTGATTGCCTTTTCCAAATATCTGTCTTTTATCATATATTTTGTTGATTCTCTTAACAAAACTCCTATAGATTATACCAAAGTATAAAATTAATGCAAGATTTTTATACTATGCTCTAATTTCAACCGTACGATTTTTTCGTACGCTTCACTGAAACCCTCTTTTATTTATTGACAGCCACCCCTTCAACAGGTTCAGGGCAGGCCGGTGGCTGAATTTTGTTTTAAAGCTTCGGTTTTTTTTCTACGATTTTCCAGTCGTATATCTTATCCAGATAGGGTTGTTTTTCCAGGAGGATATTCGGGTCAAAGTTTTTATCCAGCTCTTCCAGTTTGACGCGGTAGCGGCGGGCGCGGATTGTTTCCATCCGGTCCCGATCGCCTTCGGCTTTTTTCCTTTCCGCCGCTTGCTTTTTTTCTTCCTCGGTTACCGGCTTTGGTTCCACTGCTTTGCGTTCTTCCGGTGCGACCAGGGTTTGCGCCTGATCTTCAGTCAGCTTCATTTTTAAAATTAAATAGCTCACCCTTTCGGTCTGCGACCAATTATGCCCTTCTGGCAAAAGCAGGAGGACATCGCCCGCTTTGAGCGAGTTTTTAGCGTCCTCAACCGGATCGGAATTGAATTGGCTGCGGACAGCGATTAGCGCCTCATAGATTTTATATTCTTTTGGCTTGAAGTACTGCCAGCCAAAGTACGCGCCGACGGCTAGCACCGCTAAAGCCCCCAGGGCGATGGCGGCTTTTTTCTTATTAGTGAATAGAGACTTGAGGAAATCAAAAATTTTGAAATAGATTTCGCGGAGAGTTTTTTTCATAATTTTTATTGATTATTGATTTAGGTTTCTGGATCCCCGCCTACGCGGGGATGACAACTTGAACCCACCCCGGCGCTCCGCGCCACCCCTCCCGAGAGGGGAATGGGCTCTCCGCGATGACACAGGATGACAAAAGATAGCAAAAAATCAGGGAAAAGTTTTCCCCACCTG
>Ga0265292_1001423_pt1 | contig 21112 bp, 29 predicted proteins | sample Munlanlewell296A_FD_189080 | JGI IMG/M metagenome (GOLD analysis project Ga0265292, IMG submission 189080) | Leachate microbial communities from a municipal landfill in Southern Ontario, Canada - Leachate well 296A | ecosystem: Engineered > Solid waste > Landfill > Unclassified | place: Canada... | reverse complement strand
TTTTTATTAAATCTCTCACATCTCCCTCTGCTTCTGGAGGATAAATCTTTGCTGAATTCAATAAGCTTCTAACTTTGAAATACATCTTTACACCGTCGACAACTCCCTTAACTCCCTCATTTTTAGGTTTTTCGTCCCATGGAGGAGATTGAATTTGTTCTCCTTGCATTTCTTTTTGAGTTGTATATATTAAATCATAAACTTCTTGGAAATCAACTTCAATTCTTGCATCTTCTTGAGGAATTTGTTCTGGCAACATTGGTTGCACTGTTATAATATCGTTTTCGTTTATCTGAACATATAAATTGAAAACAACTTCATTTGTTTCAAAATCTTTTAATTGAACAACTAAATCAAGATTTCCACCATATTTTTCAGAAATTTTCTTTATCTTATTCATAAATGCTTCATTCATTTTTATAGCCTGTTTTTCTTCTTCTGTCAAGCCTTCTTGATTTTTCCTTTCCATCTTATCTTCTGGAGAACCTGGAAATTCTCCTGCAACCATTAATTCTTTCATCTCATATTTTAAGAATTCTTTAGGGGGGAAAATCCAGAATTTCATATAAGGTGAAATTATTGTTACTTCTTTATTATCAAATTCAGGCATATTTACTACCTTTAATTCTTCCCAATATTCTATTCTTCCGTATTCAGATTCATATTGAACAGAAATTAAATTTGCTGTAGAAAATTCCTTTACTCCTGAACAATCCATCATCTTTGCTGTTTGTCTTATATTATCTACATTTTTCCAATAAAGTTCGAATATTCCTGAAACGTGCTGTTCCCAATCTTCTGCTGAACTTGCAAGATAATCTTCAAAGAACCATTTAACAAATTCCTGATTAAATCCTTTTTCAAATTCTGCTCTTTGTTTTTCTAAATTTTCTAATTCATATTTACACCATTCGGTTTGGCCACCGGAATAATATTTTTGCTTTAGAGGTTCAAGTTTTGAAAAAGGTTCTCCCCATCCTCCAAACCATATAGAACCTTCTGTTTTACCTTGGGAAATTCTGCAATTTCCACCCATATTGAATACTCCTTTTTCCATCTTGTGCATATTTTCTTCTGGCTTCGATTCAAATTCTCTCCACCATTCTTTTTCTCCTTTAAGACATTTTGGAGAACAACTCTCAAGACAACCATCAAGATTATTTTCATTTTCACATTTATTTTCACAAGATTTTGTTTGCTCATCTATGTCACAATCAAGTGAGTCCCCACAAGATTCTCTAATGCAATTTTCAACGCAAGGTCTTACTTTATTATCATAACAAATTCTGTTACATTGGTCATCACATTCTTTTTCTCTTCTTTCTTTTTCTTCTTGTTGTCTTTTATCTTCATCTGCTTCTCTTTCTTCTTGTCTTCTTTCATCTTTTGCTTTTCTTTCATCTTCATTATTTGAAGGAGGATTTACATTAGAATTTTCATTATTTGCAGGAAAAGATTCTCCTCCCGCATTGGGATGTTCTTGTCCTCCCGAGTTTTCAGGATTATTTGAATCCTCTTCTTTTTGTGGAGGTTCGGGATTATTACCTGCAGGAGGTTCTTCAGGTGGAGCTTCTGGTTCTTCTTCTGATTCTCCTTCTATTTCTAAACCTGTAATAGTTAATGCAAAATTATTCATTGTTTTTTTAAAAAGTCCCAATACAACACTACCAGTTACTGGAGATTCTGAAGATGATTCTTGTGCTTCTTCTTGGGGTTTTTCGGATGGTTTTTCTACACTTTCAGAAGATTCTTCTCCTATAGATTGTTGTCCTGATTCTTGTGCTATCTCTTGAGGATTTTCAGAAGATTCTTCTCCTACATTTTCAGAAGTTTTTTCTTGGCTTTTAGAAGATTCAGAAACTTCTTTAGATTCTGCTCTAACTACTTTAACTATTTCTGGAATAGTTACGCAACGTCCATTACTACAAACATCGTCCGCATTTCCACAATCTTCTTTTAGAGAACATGCATTTCCAAGCAATTCTTCTTCAATCTTTTCTCCTACCACTTCATTTGAAGATGTTGTTTCGTTTTGGGATATTTCGCCAGAAGGACATATTACATTTAAATTATTCCATAGTCCATTATTGCAAATTGAATTTACAAGTTCTTCTCCATTTTGACAACGAATTACTTTCTTTTCTCCTTCAGTACATTGTGCTTCTGTACATTCAGTTAATCCTGTTAATTCACATTTTCCCTCTATACATTCAACTTCTCCACAAAGAGGTTTAAAACAATCTTCATTAATAGTACAAGATTTAGATTCTTCTATACAAATAGGTTTGAGAGGGCAATTGTTTATATCAACTCCACTAAAAATTACCTTGCCCGAACAATTTAATGCATCATAAGTTTGGCAAGTTGAACAATCTTCTGCGCAATTTTCTCTCGTCTCATTTAATTCGCATATGTGATTTCCACAAATAGTAATTTCTTCTCTTATAATTTCTTCTTTAGCTTGGCAAACTCCAGCAATGCAATATAAATCAATAGTTCTTTCTGATGTTTCATTTCCACTGCTTACAGAACTTGTTTGTTTTCCACAAAATTTACCTCCGCATTGAGAATCTGCACAATCAATGTTATTATCTTCATTATCATCTTTATTATTATTGCAAATCTCTTCTCCAAATTCTTTAAATTCTTCAATTAATCTTTTTTCAAATTGTATTTGAGTAAAATAAGATTCTTTTTTATCATAATCAGAAAATAAATCTAAATAGAATTGTTTTCTCACTTCATAATTTTCTTTTATTAATTCTCTTTCATTTTTCTTTCTTTCTTGTTCTCTCTTTATCCATCCATAATTTTCGCTCAATTTCTGACGCTCTTCATTAGTCATAGATTGCTCTTCCAATCTGTAAATCTTATTCAATCCTTCCCAAATATTATTTCCTTTTTCGTTCCAGGCATTATTTAACATTCTTAATTCATTTGTGCTTGAAAAAGCACCATTGTAATCTCCTTCATCTAAAGATTTTTTTATACCATCTAATGTTTTAGAAATTTCTGATTCAAAATATTCATCACCCATGGATTTGTATTTATCTTTGGAATATTGATCTTCAACCTTTTTTGTTTCTTCTAAAGGTTTATTTTTTCCTCTTGTATCTAACCACATATCTAAATTAATCCAATTGTTAGATCCGCAATCATCACACATTTCTAATCTTGCTGTTGCTTGAAAATTTTCTCCTTCATAAAAATCAATTTCTTGGATGAGCAAGTTCTGTTTTTCTTTTTTATTTTCAGAACCGAAAATTGAACTCATTAAATCTTCACATTTTCCTGGAGATTGTTCAAAATAATTCCAAAATAATTTTTCTGCATCAACTCCTGCCTTTGCTAATTCTTCTGCATTTTCATTTGACGGGTTAGAATTAAAATCATTAGCAAGAACTTGAATCTCTTTTATTCTTTCTGAAATATCCAATTGGTCTTGTGATCTTTTGAAACTAATTTCTATATTCAGTCTGTATATCACATCCTCTTCATTAAATTTTTTATTTTTTAATCCACTTGACTGCTCTTTTTTAAATTCCATCTTTTCTTCTTCTGTTTTAAAATCTGTCTTAAAGAAAACAGAAGGATAAGCGTTTAGTTTAATCTGAATTTTCTTCCCATCAAAAATTATCTTTTTCCAAATAGGAATATCACTATCAAACTTTGCTTCATTTTCTAAACCCTCAACCCAAACCCATCTTGTTTTTTCATTGGGTTCTCCTAAAATAGATTCTATTTGCTCTTGTTTAAGAATTCCCCCGTATTCTTTTCCTGAAGCTCCAAGGAGATTATTCATTTTTTCTCTTGAAGAACTTGTATAAACCAACAATTGAACATAATTTATATTGCCTGTTTCATAATCTTCTGCATAAGAAGTTATTTTTTGAATTTCAGAATCAATTGAACTAGAAGAAATTACAGGAAGAAATAGAATAAATGCTAATAATAGAACTAACCCCCCTCTTTTCATATGAATATTATACTAAAAAAGAGTTTTTAATTATTTCTAATTTTCAGAATTTCTTCATTTTAAACCCCCTTTCCCATGTATGAGGACATTAGAGGGATCTATTTTTAAATTCTAAAACTCTTTCTTTTTTATGATTAAATCAGAAATGTTCAAAATTGTTAAGGATCTTGGTTTTGATAAAAACTGCAATCCTAAGATTAATAAATCATAAAAGGATTATTCTATGATGGTTGATAAATCGCTTCCAATATTTATGCAAGAAGAATCTACAAATAGGATCCTTAAAGAAGCAATTAGTTGCATTCCTGATAATACTAAAATATATCTTATTGGTGGAGCACTAAGAACAGCTATTTATTATGAATATTTTAATAAAAAAATGCCTATGAGGGATTATGATTTATTCTTAACTGGAAGTCCTAAAGAATTTATTTCAAACTTAAGAAAAAAGGGTTTTATATATGGAAAATTAAAGAGGAAGGACGAGAGAGTTGTTAAAAAGAAAAGATTTTCTGGAGCTAAAGAATCAAAGGATTTTGTTGTTTTGGATATACATTTTTCAGATGATAAGGATATTAAAAATAATTTACAAAAGAATGCAAATTTTACGATAAATGGGTTTGCTTTACCTTTAAAGAAAATTTTATCACCAAAATGGCAGAAAGGGATAATATCAATAAAGAATGCTGAAAAAGATTTAAAAGAAAAACAAATTAGAGTAAATACTTATAACCGTTCTACACAGTTATATGCTTGTGTAAGGTTTGTTTCTCATGGGTTTAAACCTCCTACAAAGGAGGAGCTAAATGGTTTATTATTGCTTCTAAAGAAAGTTCGCAAAAATCAATTAGAAAGAAATCGCAAGAAGGTTTTTGAACAAACTGGCGGAGAAGATAGAGCAAAAGAAATTGTGAATAAGATGGGAATAAAAGAAGATATTTTTTCATCTGAAACAATTAAAAATCTAAGAGAAGATAAATTTAAATTGCACTTTAATTAACTCTTTTTCTCCAAATTCCCCCCTAAATCTCCCCTTTCCGCAAGACTTAAAAACACATAATTCCACTTTATTTCAGACGTAGAATGAGTAGATTCAGTGATTTGATGTTGATTTCGCGGTTCGGCTAATTCTAAGTTGGATATAAGTGTAAGGAGGAAAAATAAACATGAAAGTATACGTTGGTAATCTACCTTTTAGTTTCGATGACGAAGGTTTGAAGAAAGTATTTGCTACTTATGGAGAAATTGAAGAAGTTACTGTAATTAAGGACAAATTTTCTGGAAGATCTAAGGGATTCGGATTTGTAACATTCAAAAATGAAGAAGATGCTAAAAAAGCAATCGCAGGATTGAATGACAAAGAAGTTGAAGGTAGAAACCTAAAAGTTAACGAAGCGAAACCTATGGACCCTGACAGACCAAGAAGAGATTTTGGTGGTGACAGAAGAGGGGGAGATTCAAGAGGTCCGCCAAGAAGAGATTTTGGTAACAATAGAAGAAGATTCTAAGCTGCACTAAAAACTCAAAATTTTATTTTTTTATTTTTAAAATTCGTTAGGGGTGATTTTATTTTTTGAGAGAACTATTCGGAGATTTAATTATCTCGGAAAATCATTGGGTTTTATTATAGCTACCCAAATATTGAGCAACTTATATGAATGTAATAAATAACTGTTACAGCTAATTAATTTTACTGAGATAGTTATATTCTACAAGGCAACAATTCTTTTAAAATGGGGGTGTTTAAAGAATTAGAATGAAAAATATTGCACTCAAGAATGATGATGTTGAACGCTATTTAAATATAAAAACTAATAATTCTAAATTCTACCTAAGAATATATAGCGATGAAGAGATAAAAATGTTTGAAAGATTATATGACAATCTCATTGAATTAAGGGATATATTTGAAGGTCCAACAGTTGGTGATGTAACCTTGCCAAAATTTAAAGGCTTAACACAAAAATTCACACGGGCGGTGAATAATTATAATGAATATGTTCCTGAAGAATTTAAAAGAAAATTTGGCTTCGATGTTGAAAAACTTGAAAAAAAAATATTATGCCTGCAGAAAGAATTCATAAAAGATTTATACTGAAGGGATTTTATTTTTTTAAAGAGAAGATGTAGTTAGTTGTAACAGTTGTTTATCATATATAAGCAAGTTGAGCAGGAGAGGTTTAATAATTAATTATATGATTTTACTATGATAACTATTAATCTTCTACCGAGATAACTATTTTAACAAGCAACCCGATTTTATCAATATAATAAAAATAGGAAAATTCCAATTATATCCGTTAAAAAAATTAAATTGTTATTAAATAAAAATAATTATAAAAGAAATTAAAAAAATGTATTTAGAATTTATTTTCTCCTTTTTTTATAATTTCTAACTAATTTGCCTATACCGATTATTAACACAGCTACTGCAATAACCCAACTCACCCAATTAACTGTCGTTGTTGCTGCAACACCTGGTAACTTAGAAAACAATGGGTTTATAAGATTCCAAACAAGCAATAAACCGATTATAGTCACGAGCCATGCTGTTAATTTTGCCATTTCACAACCTCCTTTTATGAATTATATATGAAAAGGGGATATAAAAAGATTGTTAATTCTTTACATTGTTATCTTATCAAGACTTTTTAGATAGTTTTATTACAGTTTACCAGAACATTCTATATTGTATTGGGAGAATTATTAAATTTGATTTTGTGAAAGGATAATTAAGTTATTTTAATAAAAAGGAGAATATTGTGCCTTTTTTCCTGCAGGATTAAATCCCTTGTTTGTATCAAAATCTTTATTTGGAAGAACAATCAATTTAATCTGTCTTATATAATCTCTCTTTTCTTTTGTAATTAATTTATTTTTTTTAAACTCAGGGAACTTTTCTTTCATTTGATTTTGTAATATTTTATCTGAGAAAGTATAATTTCTTTCTAAAATCTGTTCCCCAATTTTTTCATTAAAGTAGGCTTTTGGAAGAGTGAAATAACAAGTATTGCTAATCTCTCCAAATATTCCTGGTCTGTTGCTAGGTTTTATATTTCTTGCTAAATATCTCTCTGGTATTTCTTTTAAAGTATCCAATCCATATTCACTTGTAATCTCTATATCTTCTGGAATTAGTCTCCTTAATAGTGAGTTTAATTGTTCTGGTTCTATTAAATCTCCTTTTTTTGGAGAGATAGAAAAATAAATTCCATGCAGAATTACATCCTTATCTCTAAGACTATTAATTTTAGGAAAATATCCATTATGTATATAAAGCTCTTCTTTCTTCGCAACAAAGATATCTTGAATTGAATTCAAATATCCTTGTAATTTTTCCAATTTATTTTCCATAATTCTTCTCATCTTTCAAACTATTTAAATCTTACTATTTGTTATTCCTATGTAGTTACAATAGAAACCCTTAAATATCCTAAAAATCTATAATATTTGTAAGTCAGGTAGTTAACTTCGGAGTTCGGCTCTTAATTGAGCAAATGTCGATAATATAACGATATTGAATTCTGAGGAAGGTCCGGACACCATAATAAAGTTGTCGAGGAAATCTCGATTGTCGCGAGGCAAAGCTCTACCACAGAGACGAGCGTATTAAGTTACGATGAAACGAGTATCTCAACCGGTGCAAGGCTTAGTGCCGCATAGTTGAATGTTAACACGAACTGTCTGTCTTGAAAAAGAACGGAGTTCGACAGAATCTGGCCTATTCCTGACTTACATCTTTTTATTTTTAATAAGTCTAGAGAATCTAATTATCTAACGAAACTTCAAATCTTGCTCTACTATTAATCAGCATTATTAATATATTAACAGAATTAGATTTTACTTGATAACTATTTTTATGATATATCCTTCGGGGGACTGAGCTGAGATTAATATGCGTTTTCTAAACATTTAAAAGTATTAAACTTTAATTTAAATTGGGGATCTAGCTCAGCGGGAGAGCACTACGCTGAAGACGTAGTTGTGCCGGGTTCGACTCCCGGGATCCCCATCTCCCATTTCAAAACATTTATAAAATAAAAAAGGTTAATTAAACCGTACGAATAAAAAAGAGGAAAAATGATACAACAAGATTTGCGAAGTGTTCATGGTTATATTTTAGGTATAATCGGTTTAGTTTTTGCTTTGTTCATTCCTTTTGCTTTACTTATTCTCAAAATTTTTAAATCTAACGCTGTATTTGGTACATTTTTTCTTGGAATTATTATATCGTTAATTGCACTTATACTTGGAGTTATGGGTTTGATTAAGAGTCTAAAGCAATCAACATCATTTACAAAAGCTGCAAAAATTTTGAATATACTTGCAATTGTTATTGGTTTTATTTTAGTTGTGTTCCTTGCGTATATATTTATCAAGTCTGGAGGTTTGAGTAGTGCAATATGAAAATTAAAAATAAAAAAGCTGCAATGGAGATGACTGTTGGAACAATTGTAACTATAGTTTTATTGATGTCTGCGTTGGTTCTTGGATTGATTTTGACTAAAACAATCTTTGTAAATACTACAGAAAATGTAAATACAATTAATGATCAAGTAAAAAATGAAATCAAGAATTTATTTGCAGAAGACAATACTAAATTGGTTGTTGGGCTTGGAGGACAAAACACTGCAAAAGTAAAACAGGGAACTGCAAATTTTGGGATACCTTTTGGATTCTCTCCAACTGATCCATTAGTATGGGGAGCTAATAAAAGAGGATGTACGTATGATGTTAAGGCTGATGAGCAAACTACTTATTGTATAAAAAACGGGTGGCCAAGTGTGGGAAACTCTATAATTACAGGAACAATCAATGTTATATTTGATCAAGTAGATAGCACCAATGGATATGCTCTCATAAAAATAACTGTCCCTGAAGACACTCCTCCATGTTTGCAAAGATTCAGAGTAATTGTTAAGTGCACGGGATATCCTGCTGAAACTACTACAGGTTACTTTGATTTAGATGTTATAAAGAAAGGTTTATTTTAAATAAACTAATTTTTTAAACTCTATTTTCTTTAAAGAATTATGACTTTGAAATTATATAATACCTTGACAAGAAAAAAAGAAATATTTAAACCCATAAAGAAGGGGGAAGTTGGAATGTATGTATGTGGGCCAACTGTTTATTGGTATCAGCATATTGGAAATTTGAAAGCTTATCTTTTTGCTGATATATTAAGAAGAAATTTAGAATATAATGATTACAAAGTAAAACAGATTATTAACATAACGGATGTTGGGCATTTAACTTCGGATGCAGATGAAGGAGAGGATAAAATGGAGAAAGCGGCTGCAAGAGAAGGAAAAAGTGCGCAGGAGATTGCAAAATATTATTTCGATTTATTTTTAACTGATTTAAAAAAATTAAACATCCAAGAACCTTCAATTTGGTGTAAAGCAACAGAACATATAAAAGAACAAATTGAATTGATAAAAAAACTTGAAAAAAAAGGTTTTACGTATAAAACTTCAGATGGAATTTATTTTGATACTTCTAAATATAAGGATTATGGGAAGCTTGCAAAATTAGATATAAGGGGGTTGAAAGCAGGACAAAGGATAGATATGCGTGAAAAAAGAAATAAGACTGATTTTGCTCTTTGGAAATTTTCAGAAGAGTCTGGAAAAAGACAACAGGAGTGGGATTCTCCTTTTGGGGTCGGTTTTCCTGGATGGCATATAGAATGTTCTGCAATGTCAATGAAATATCTTGGAGAAACATTTGATATTCACACTGGAGGTGTAGATCATATTCCAATTCATCATACAAATGAAATAGCTCAAAGTGAATGTGCAACAGGAAAGAAATTTGTTAATTATTGGGTGCATGAAAACTTCTTGACATTCAAGGGAGAAAAAGTATCAAAGTCTAAAGGAGGATTATTCACAATTTCAGAACTTGAAGAAAAAGGATTCAAACCATCAGTGTACAGATACTTCATTTTAACTGGAAGCTATAGAAAGCCAATAGATTTCTCATTAGAAATTTTAAAGAATGCCCAAAATTCTTATGAAAGATTAAAGAATATATGTGAAACAATTGAAGACGACGGAAAAATAAACAAAGAATATGTTGAAGAGTTCAAAAAAGAAATGGACGATGATTTGAATACTCCAAAAGCTTTGCAAGTTCTATGGAAATTAGTAAGAGATGAAAAAGCTGAAGGAAAATTCAAAACAATTGAAGATATAGATAAAGTTTTTGGATTGAAACTGCTTGAAAAGAAAAAAATAGAAATTCCTGGTGAAATTAAAAAATTAGCTGGAGAAAGAGAAAAAGCGAGAAAAGAAAAAAATTGGAAAAAAGCAGACGAAATAAGGGATAAAATGAAGAAATTAGGTTTTATTGTGAATGATACTGCGAATGGTTGGGAAATAAAAAAAGAGGAAGCATAAAAATGGAAGATGAAAAATATCCCTTTCCTGAAGAAGAAGAGAAGATTGATGAAACCTTCAATCCAAAATGCCGTTGTCCCGAACTAAGTTGTCTAAGACATTCGAATTGCAAGGAGTGCCAGGCATTTCATAATAAAAGATTACAATTAACCTATTGTGGAAAATGAAAAATACATTCGGCATAATTATCTGCAACAGTTTAATATTATGATTAATTAATAGTAGAACAAGGTTAGAGTTTTAGTATATAATTAAATTCTTCTTGAGGTTTCAGAAGAATAATTTAAAAACCAAAACACCCTAATAATTCTAAGAGTGTGAAAATGCAAAACAAATTTATAGATTTAAAATACAAGCCAAAAAAAACAGATGTTATTTGTCAATACAAAATAACTCCTGCAAAAGGATTGAGTCTTAGAAAAGTTTCTGAAGAAATTGCAGGAGAGAGTTCTATAGGAACATGGACAAATATAGGTACGATGAAAAAAAGCGTCGCCGATAAATTATCCCCAAAAATATATTACATAAGTGAAAAGGAAAAAAGAGTGAGAATTGCTTATCCAATTGATTTATTTGAACTTGGAAATGTCCCTGAAATTCTTTCTAGTGTTGGAGGAAATATATATGGCATGAAGGCTGTCAAAGGACTTTTATGGGAAGATTTGAAAATTCCTGAAAAAATGCTCAAAAGTTTCAAGGGACCAAGATATGGAATAGAAGGATTGAGAAAAATAATGAAAATTCCAAAAAGACCTTTTCTTGGAACTATAATAAAACCAAAAGTTGGACTTAATGAAAAAGAACATGCAAAAGTTGCATATGAGGCTTGGATTGGAGGATGTGACGTGACTAAAGATGATGAAAATTTAACTTCCCAAAGTTTTAATCATTTCAAAAAAAGATTTCTATTAACTATAAAAGCTTGTAAAGAAGCTGAGAAAAAAACTGGTGAAAAGAAAATTTATTTTATAAATTGCACTGCAGAATCTGAAGAAATGAAAAAAAGAATTAAATTTGTTGAAGAAAATGGAGGAAATTATATTATGCTTGATGTATTAACTCTTGGATGGAGTGCATTACAAACTGCACGAAATTACACAAAACTTCCAATTCATGCACACAGAGCAGGACATGCAATGTATGATAGAAATCCAAATCATGGAATGTCTATGGAAGTTATTGCAGAACTTGCAAGAATGATAGGAGTGGATACTCTTCATATAGGAACAATTTATGGAAAAATGACTGGAAATAAAAAAGAGGTTTTGCATATTGAAAAGGAAATTGAAACTCAATTTACCCCCCAGACTAAAAAATATCTTGGACAAAAATGGTATAATATAAAACCGGTTTTAGGGGTTGCTTCTGGAGGAGTTTATCCGGGAATGGTTGATAAATTGATTAAAGCAATGGGAAATAATATTGTAATTCAAGCTGGCGGTGGAGTTCATTGGAATCCAAGAGGAACTAAATATGGGGCAATGGGAATGCGACAAGCTATAGATGCTGTTATGAAAAAAATCCCATTAAAAGAATATGCAAAGACCCATAGAGAATTAAAAGAGGCGCTTGATAAATTTGGCGAATAAATGAAAAAGATGAAACAAAAATATAGAAAAGCTGTTTTTGGTGTTGCATATTATAAAAATCCCGACGGAAAAATTGAATATGTAATTCTTAAAAGAAAAAAACACTGGAAAGGATGGGAATTTCCAAAAGGAAAAATTGAGAGATTTGAAACAAAGAGGATGGCGGTGAAAAGAGAAGTTGGTGAAGAAACTGGATTAAAAGTTTTAAACACGAAACGCTTCAAGGAAAAAGGGAGTTATTTATATCACAAAGAATTAAAAGATAGGTCCGGAGTTGTTGGACAAACATATCATCTTTTTGCTGCAGAAGTTAAAAAAGAAAATGGAAAATTAAAACTTGATCCAATAGAACATAATGGATATAAATGGGTTTCATTTAAAGAGGCTTATAAGAAATTAACTTGGCCAAATCAACGACGATGTATAAAAATAGTTGATGAGTGGGTAAAAAACAGAAGATAAATTTATAATTAATGTGCAAACCTATTTATATTGTTCAACTATTACAAGGTTAAGTTTGAGATAACTAATTGTATACAAAATTATAATCAACAGGTTTTTTAAAGATTATTACATTATTATACACATGAAACCCCGCGAATTTACATTACTTTCAGGAACAAACATATTTCTTGGAAAAAATGAAGAAAGCAACGACGTTTTAGTTAAAGAATTCGAAGGGAAACCAAATACAATTCTTCATACAGCAAAGCCGGGAAGTCCATTTTGCATTATTAATAAATTAAATCCCACAAAAGAAGAAATAAAAGAAACAGCAATTATATGTGCATCAAAAAGTCAAGATTGGAGAGATAATAAGAAAGATGTTGCACTCCACATTTTTACTGGAAAAGAAGTTAGAAAAGAAAAGAGTATGAAGACCGGAACATGGGGATTAAAATCAAAACCAAAACTAATTAAGATAAAGAAAGAGGATATTGAAAATTGGATAAAAGAGAAAGAGAACAGATAATAGTAAATGCGCATCTTGAGAAAATGATGGAAGATATGAAAACTTCTGAAGATATAATTTTTAGTAAAAGATTTATAGAATATTATGAACAAAAAGGATTTGATGTAGGAAGTTTTAAAAGACGGCGGGAATATAGGGAGATATTAATATCAGTAATAAACTATAATTAAAATGCCAACAATAAGACAAATACAATTGGGAAAGAACGGACTTACAGAGAGTTTTATAGGAAATCTTAAAAATCATTTCAATATATGCAAGAATATTAAGATATCTGTATTGAGATCCTGTTGCAGAGATAGAGAAGAACTTAAAAAAATATCTAATGAAATTCTTGAAAAACTTGGAAAAACTTACACCGCAAGAATAATTGGTTATACAATTATTGTAAAGAAATGGCGAAGAGAAATGAGGGAAGAAGGAAAAATATAGATTATCCACTAAACCTGTAACCTTGTCTTATTCATTGAAAGTTTAGTTATCTTGAACTTAACCTGTTATTATATTTGAAGATAATAATGTTAAAGCTGTTACATATAATTATACAATTTTACTACAATAATTACTACTAAAAATAAAGTCTTATCGAATAATTTATAAACCATCTTTTAATCATAATTTTAAGGTAAATAACTCCAAGAGTTAATCTATTGTCGCAAGACAAGCCAGTATAAAACAATACAAAATGATAAACGCAGTTTATGAACTAAATGCTCAAGAATATAATTTAAAATTAGCTGAAGCTTTGAAAAAAGTTGAAGAATTCAAAGAGCCAGAATGGGCAAAATTTGTAAAATCTGGACCTGCAAAAGAAAGACCAATTGATGATGAAGATTTTTGGCATAAAAGAGCTGCTTCAGTTTTGAGAAATGTTTACAAAACAGGTTCTGTTGGAGTTCAAAGATTAAGGACAAAATATGGTTCAAAGAAAAATAGAGGATTCAAACCAGAAGCATTCAAAAAAGGTTCTGGAAAAATAATAAGACTGATATTACAGCAAGCGGATAAAGCAGGCTTCACAGAAATTCAAAAACCAGTTAGAGGAGTAAAAAGCAAGAAACCCGGAAGAATTTTAACAGACAAGGGGAAAAAATTCTTGGAGGATATAAAATGATAGAATATAAATTGATTGGAAAAAATAATCGTCCTGTAACTCTTGATAATTATAAAGAAACAAGCAAATCTATTGAAAGTATATTTCCCGAAACAGACATAAACAAGATGGGGGCTGGATTAAGAAAAACATATGGAGTAAATGGAGAATCCTTTCATGTATATTATGGATATAAAAAAACTAGGATATTTTTACCACAAAAAGAAAGGGAATCAATAAAAGAAAGGCTCGAAGTCATAGCTGAATTAAGATTAGAGGAGATAACAAATTAAAATGCCAATAAAAAACAAAAATAAAAAGGAAGTTCTTGCAAAAAAGGGAAGACAGACTAAGTGGGCTCCTATATGGGCTGTTCTTAAAAAATATGGAATTGGAAAAAGGGTGCACCCTTCTGCTATGACTGCACACAAACGTTCATGGAGAAGAACGAAACTTCACATCACACCAAGAAAACAAAGAAAATCACACTTCGGATAAAATGATAATGAAAGGAAACCCTAGCGATGAGAAATACACCTTACATAATGGTCTTGATAAAAAAGGAAGTTTATCAGGAACAACTCCAACTGTATATAAAGAATTTGAAATGAAAGGCAAATATTATTTTGATGGATTAGATTTGAAAAAAGAGGGGTGGAAAAGAATTTACCCAAGTATTAATCAACATAGAACCTCTCCTGAAGAGACTTTTGTTTATTCTGGTCCTCAAGGAACGGCTATTATGCATCTAAATTATGAGACAGATTATCATAAAATTGAAATACTCCTTAAAAATTATTCTGGTGATAATCCTAAAACTATTGAAGATATAAAATTAATGCTTGAAAGGGGTTTAGAAGGTAAATTAAATGAAAAGGAAGAATTTCCAATATCAAATTTAATAGATTTAATAGATAAAATAGAATCAAACTAAAATGGCAGAAAAAAAACAAGAAAGCAAAATTGTAAGAGAATATATTATTCCTCTTAGAGAGAAAAGCAGAGTTGTTCCAAGATATAAAAAAACTCCTAAAGCAATTAAAACAATAAAAGAGTTTGTAGCCAGACATATGAAAGTTGAAAATAGAGATTTAAACAAAGTAAAAATTGACAAGGATTTAAACCAATTCATGTGGGCTAGAGGAATAAGAAAGCATCCGCATAAAATAAAAGTTAAAGTTACAAAAGAAGGAGAAAATATAAAAGTTGAACTTGTTGATTATCCTAACAATTTAAAATTCAAAAAATTAAGAGAAGAAAGAAAAGTAAAAGATGCTCTTGAATCTATTGATAAAAATAAGACTATGATGCAAAAAGTAAAAGAAAATATGCAAAATAAAGGAAAAGATGAAGACAAGGATAAAGATAAAGATGGAATAGATGATAAAAAAGAAGCAATTGAAATGGGAAAAACAAGTGCAGAAGCAACAAAAGATATGGAAAAGGCTCAGTCAAAAATGATGAAACATCAGACTGAAAAACCAAAAAAATCAGGAAAACCTATAAGGATGGCTCTTCAGAAATAAATCTGTAGAGAAGTAGTTATCTGTAACAATCTATTATTAGATTATAATTAAGTTAAACGGGTGTGATTACTCAAATTAATAATCTGATTTTACTAAGATAATTAAATATATTTTTATATAACAGAATTCTAAAAATCTCATGCTTAATGAATTAATAAATGAACTGAATTCTCTTAAAAACCCCGAACAAGCAAGAATAATTCAAGGATTTTTCAAAACCGGAAAAGGAGAATATGGAGAAGGGGATATATTCTTTGGAATTAAAATGCCCATTCAGAGAGATGTGGCAAAAAAATATATAGATTTATCATTTAATGATTTACAGAATTTGCTAAATAGCAGAGTACATGAGTATAGGATGATTGCACTAATAATTCTTGTAAACAAATATAAAAAATCAAAAAAAAATAAATTAAGACAAAGGGAAATTTTTGAATTTTATCTTAAGAATACTTCAAGAATAAATAATTGGGATTTGGTTGACCTTTCCGCTCCAAGCATTATAGGAGATTTTTCAAATATAGAAGGAACAGAAATTCTCAAATTTTTGGCTAAATCAAAAAATATGTGGGAAAGAAGAATTGCAATCTTATCAACACACACTTTTATAAAAAAAAGAATATACGGAGAAACTCTCTCAATTGCAGATATTCTTATTAAAGATGAACAGAACTTGATTCACAAAGCAGTTGGTTGGATGTTAAGAGAAGTTGGAAAAAGAAACCAAGAAGTTTTGGAAATTTTCTTGAAAGAAAGATACAAACAAATGCCAAGAACGATGTTAAGATATGCTATTGAAAAATTTCCTGAGGAGAGAAGAAAAGCTTATTTGAAAGGGGAAATTTAATTTATAAAAACAAAAAGTTTATAAACTATAGCCACGATAGTTGCTATAGAATGATAAGCACAATTCAGTTAAGCAATGAAACAAAAGAATTGATAAGCTCTTTTGGAACAAAAAAAGAAACTTATGAAGAGATAATCAAAAGAATTTATAACCTTGCTGTTAAAGAGCAATTAAGACAATTTTTAATGCCTTCAGAAAGATATATCTCTATAGATGAAGCAATAAAAGAGGCAGAAAAGAGATGGCCAAAGTCGAAATAATAGACACTTTAAAAGAAGAAATATTTAAAAAATTTAAAGGAGAATCAAAAACTATCTTTAAACTATTGAAATCTTTAGAAAAAAATCCAAAAAAAGGAAAATTTATTGGTCAATTTGCAGGTTTTGCAGTTAAAGAATTAAAATACAAAAATTTTAGATTTTATTTTATTGTAGATGGATATAAATTAAATGTTTTATCTGAAGAAGAATTAGTAGAGTTATTAATGAGATTTGTAAGGATGTCAGACAAAAAGACTCAGCAAAAAACAATAAATGAGATAAGGGAAATTTTGTTAAAGATAGGTCCTCAGGGATTTGATTAAAAAGTATATTCTCTAAAATATATATCGCAATATACACTTCATAGTTATAGATTAATCTTTTAAATTAGTGATTTTTAAATCTTTTATGGATATTGATAAGATTAAGTCAGAAAAGACAATTAAAGAATTGCTTGAATTTGGAATAATAAATATAGATAAATCTTCTGGACCAACAAGCTTTAGTGTTTCTGAATTTGTGTGCAGAAGACTAAATTTAAGAAAAACTTCTCATTTTGGAACATTAGATCCTAAAGTTACGGGAGTTTTACCTGTAGCATTGAATAGAGCATGCAAACTTACAGGTTATTTCTTGGGTGAAGATAAAGAGTATGTTGGAATTATGAGATTGCATGAAGATGTTGAATTAGAAAAAATTAGAGAAGTGATTAAAGAAAAATTTATAGGGAAAATAACCCAGATGCCCCCGGTAAAATCAAGAGTTAAAAGGCAAAATAGAGAAAGAGAAATTTATTCTTTTGAATTGCTTGAACAAAGTTCAGATAAGAAAGATGTTTTATTTAAGGTAAAATGTGAGGGAGGAACTTACATAAGAAAATTAATTGATGATTTGGGCAAAGAAATGGGAATTGGAGCTCACATGCTTGAATTGAGGCGAGTCTCAGCAGGAATATTTAAAGAAGAAGACAAAGAATATCCTTCTGTTAAATTATATGATTATGAAAAAGCAGTTTATGAATATGAAAATGGAAACAATGAATTATTAAGAAAAATAATAATTCCAGGAGAGATAGTCGGAAAAGCATATCCTGTTTTAGAAATCAAAAGCGATAATCTTGAACAGATATTTACAGGAAAACCCATTCATAAAAAAGATGTCTTGAAAGATGAGGGATGGAAGGTTGATTCAAGTGTTAGTTGTTTTTGCAATAATAAATTTATTGGAATGTATAAGATATTCAGAGGAAAAGAAATATTTGCAAGACCAGAGTTTGTTATGCAGGAGATTAGATAGAAAAAAGCAAGTTATAAAAAAGACAAATTATTCATTTTTACATGGAATTAGTATTTATTAGTTTTATAAAAGTTATTGCAACAATTATGGGAATAATAATGTCTTTAGGATATTTTCCTCAAGCATATAAAGTTTACAAAAATAAATCCTCCAAAGATATCTCTTTATTGGCTTTTGTAATTTTTAGTTTAGGTACTCTAACATGGTTTATTTATGGATTAGCACTGAAAGATATTCCTATTATATTAGGTTTTATTTTAGGAGTAATTGGCTCTTGGTTAGTTTTAATATTATCCTTAATTTATAGGAATAAAAAATGAGACATTTTATTTATTTTTCAAATTCGGCTGTAACTTCAGGCAATGCTCTTTCGCAATATACAGGCGGAGATTTGATGAAAGCGGGCAGGATGGATATTGCAATTCACAGTTTTATTCAAGGAATATTTTTATCTCATGCTCTTAGAGAGAATGTTGTTTTTCATTTTATTTTTTATGGGATGCCCGACCCTCCAAAGCACATAGAAATTAGAGTTAAAACAGATAAAGGAGTTCCAGAAACAGGGCAAGAAGTTGGAAGTTTGGATATATCAAAGAAAGATGTAGGCAATTTGATTAAAAAAATTCTTTACAAATACAAAGAAGGAAAGAAAAATGAAGTTTTCAAAGGATGTTTTGTTGAGAAAAAAAATTTGTTTAAAGTGATTGAAGAATTAATTAAAGAGGGAAATGAAATATATATTCTCAATAAAAAAGGAGAAGACATAAGGAAAGCTAAGATATCAGAAAATTGTGTCTTCATACTTGGAGACCATGATGGTTTGCCTAAAAAAGAGTTGAAGAGACTTAAGGAATATTGCAAACCCGTTTCAGTTGGACATTTAATGTATTTTGCTTCGCAAACAATTGCAGTTGTTAATAACGAATTGGATTATAGGGGAATTTGAATATGAAGATTATTCAAAAAAATTAAGTTATTGTGGTAAAAGCATATTAAGTAATAATAGACCTAAATAATATTTCATAGTTAACTATATTTCCGCAATATAAAATTCATATTAAAATATAAAAAGCCATTATAACTGTATATAATATGAAAAAATCTGTAAGAATGTATATTGATGGTGTGGTGCAAGATGTTTTTTTTAGAGGATTTATAAAGGAAAATGCTGAAAGACATAATGTTAAAGGATTTGTGAGAAATCTTGAAGATGGACGTGTGGAGATTTTTCTTGAAGGAGACAATGAAGATGTGGATAAAGTCATAGAATTATGCAAAAAAGGACCTAAACACTCTCAAATAAAAGGCATAGACATAAGACCCGAAAAATATCAAGATTTCAAGACTTTCAAGATATTGCACATATAAGATGGAAATAGAAATTGATTACAACCCCCCACCAAGCAAAACGTTTTTTATTAGTGTTTCTTTAGATAAGGGAGTGATTTTTTCTTTTGATAATACAATTAAAGCACATAGGGTTATAAAACAAATTTTAATTGAAAAAAAACCTTTTCCAAAAAATAAAAAGCCAACTTCCGAATGGGATACATTAGTATTCAAAAATAGAAAGTTTGTGAAAAAATATCATATAAAATGGATTGACCAAGGAAAAAAAGATTGGTGCAATAACGAGATTTGGGAAATTGCATGGGAAAAACCAATATCAAATTATCTAAAAAGAAAATTATTATATTACTCCAGATTATTTTCAGATAACTATAAGAATATCCATAAATTTTTTAAAGAATTTGAAAAATTTGAAGAACTTTTGAAAAAAGAGATTAATAAAAAAATATGATATACACTAATTCTGATGGGGGTGCAAGAGGAAATCCTGGACCGGGAGCAGTTGCTGCTATTGTGAGAAAGGAGGGAGAAATACTCACAAAATCTAGCAAATTTATAGGAGAATCTGTTACAAATAATGTTGCAGAATATGAAGGATTAATTCATGCACTTGAATTAGCTATAAGTGTAACTAAAGGAGAAATAACATGCTTTTTAGATTCTGAATTGGTTGTTAAACAACTTCTTGGAGAATACAAAGTAAGAAATCATAATATACTTCCTTTATTTCTTAAAGTTCAGAAATTGCAAGAAAACTTCAAAAGTATAAAATACGCACATGTTTCACGAGAAGATAATTTTCAAATAATTGTTGATGAATTGTTAAATGAAGAATTGGATAATCAGGGGTATAGAAGGAAGTTTGTGAGGAGAAAATGAAAAAAGAGTTTAGTGATGAAGTTTTAAAACGAGTTGGAATAATCCCAACAAAAATAGGAAATATGATTTATGTGGGCAATAGAATAAATAATTTAAAAGTTCAAAACGAATGGGGACAAAATTGGAATTTGGGAAATCTTCAAACATTAGATAATTTACAAGTTATAGGAAATAGAAAAGAGAATTTTGATTTAATTGATGAGACATATGATACATTACTTTCTTTAAATCCAATTTTAAAAGATATAAAAATACCAAATAGTCCTACAGATAAATATGCTAATTGTTATAAAGATGCTATCACCTCTGCAAAATTAAGTTTGATAAGAGGTATTGCCAGTGGTTTACATTTTAATGATGTTAAATATTATGTACAAGATTTAAAAGGTAATGCTGAAAACGAAAGTCTCTTACATTCAATAAAGGAAAGATTAGCTTATTGGAGATTTAAAAATAGATATGGAGAGAATATTAATTTTGCACTTAGTCCAGAAACTATAAAGAGGATTAAAGAAAATAAACCTTATCAATCAGAGACTAATCTAATAAAAGAAAATAGAAAAGGTAATTCTCTTGAAAATAAAATTATATCTGGCTTATTCATTTTATCCTTTCTTGCTGGGATATTTCTTATTCCTTCTAATCTAACAGGCAATATTATTGGAACATCTGAAACAGTTAATACAGCACACAAATTTATTGGAATAATATTATTTTTATTGGGGATTTCTGGATTCTTTATTTATAAGAAACTAAGAAGTTAAATATAAAAATTCAAATTAAGTGACTATTAAATGAATAACCCCGCCCTAAAGGGCGAGGTATCAAGGATAAAAACAAAATGTTAAAACTAACAAACCCAAGGTTGAGAAGAAGCAATGTAATGCTGAACAGCTTCGGTAGTTGTATTTCCGACGCT
>Ga0265292_1001422_pt1 | contig 21127 bp, 20 predicted proteins | sample Munlanlewell296A_FD_189080 | JGI IMG/M metagenome (GOLD analysis project Ga0265292, IMG submission 189080) | Leachate microbial communities from a municipal landfill in Southern Ontario, Canada - Leachate well 296A | ecosystem: Engineered > Solid waste > Landfill > Unclassified | place: Canada... | reverse complement strand
GCCGACCTGTTTGGCCAGCTGCGCGGTGCGCAGGCTCGTGGGGATGCCGCGGATCGAGAGGCCCTTCTGCACCAATTCGCCAAGATGCCTCACGGCGAACTCGGCCGTGCTGCCCGTGCCCAGGCCCACGACGTGCCCGTCCTTCACGTAGGAGCAGGCCGCTTCACCGGCGGCGCGCTTGGCGAGGTCACTCATCGGACGAGGCACTGGGCGTCCTCGGGAAAAGAGTTCTCTCCGGACGCGCTGAGGAGGTCAAGCCGCGTCCGTCCAAATCCTTATGCGGCTCGCCCGGCTTGGCTCGCGCCATATGCTTAGGGAATGCCACAGCCATGGCTACTTCCGCGGCGAGACCTGCGCGGATTGTGGTCAAGAGGGCCGGTTCCTCATGAACGAGCACGAGCTCAACCGCGTCGGCCGCATCATGGCCGGTGTGCTGCGCCACTTCCCCGAGAAGTTCGGCGTGGACATGGATGAGCAGGGCTGGGTCGATATCCAGCAGTTCATCGAGCAGATGCGCGGCCAGAAGGACCGCTTGCACTGGATCAAGCCGCACCACATCGTCGCCATCGTGGCGACCGACCCGAAGGGGCGATATCAGATCGAGGGCGAGAAGGTGCGTGCCACGTACGGTCACTCGCTCAAGCTCGACTTGAAGGACCTGCCCGGCGACGACATCCCAGACGACCTCTATTACCCAGTCACCGAGGAAGAACTCGAGGTCATCCTCGACCGCGGCCTCTTCCCGACGGACCGCCAGAAGGTGCATCTCTCGCGCTCTTACGAGAACGCACTGAGCGCGGGATTGCGCCGCGCCGAAGCGCCCATCATCCTGCGGATCGACTCGTTCCAAGCCAGGAACGACGGCATCTTGATCCAGCAGGCAGGCAAGACGGTGTACGTCACGGACAGCGTGCCCGCGAAGTACCTCTCGAAGATGGACTGAGGCGCGATTCAAGCGTGTTCTCGAAATCCCTAATAAGGACCCCCAGCCTCGCTAGTGCGTGAAGCCCGTCCTCGACAAGTGGTCCCAACCGCGACGCAACGTCGCCTTCGGCCCGTTAGCGTTCGGGATCTTCTTCGTCGTCTTCCTCATCTTGGGCTTCAGCATCAACGACATCTTCCTGCCGCTCCTCCTTGGTGTGCCCGCAGGCATCGCGGGCGCCTGGGCACTTGTGGGCTGGCCCATCATCGCGCGAAAGGACGGAAAGCCGCTCGTCACGCCAGAACACAAGCCGTTCCTGTTCTTCCCGCTCGCGCTGGCCTTCGCCATCATCGCGTACCCCACGCTGGGCGTGCTTCTCACGAAGGTGGCCGTCCCGCCCAAGTACCTCGTCGTCACGAGCCTCGTCCTGGCGATCGTTGGTGCCTGCGTGGCTGCGTTCTTCCTCGTGGGCTTCCCGCACCTCCTCCGCTTCGCGCGTCAGCAGTACGCCGCGCTGCCTCCCGAGCGTCGCCCGTTCCTCTTCTTCCCCCTCTTCGCGGTGATCTTCCTCGTCTCGTACGTCGGCTTGGGCGTGGGAACGACCGCGGCACTGAGCAACTTCCAGGACAAGGTCGTCCTCCTCCTCAACATCCAGGTCCTGCTCCTCCTACCGTTCACGCTGCTCGTCTCGGCTTTCCTAGCGTACTTGCTCGTGGGCTTCCCCAAGCCCCAGAAGCCGATCGGCGATTCGTTGCCCAAGGTCACTGGCAAGCACCGCCCACGCGCGTTCCTCATCACGTTCGCGCTCGCGGGCCTCCCACTCACGCTCGCCGTGGGCGTGCTCCTCAGCTACGTCGCGAAGACGGACGCCACGAGCACCGCGTTCCTACCAGACGCGCTCGTCCTCCCGCTCGCCTTCGCCCTCGGGTACTCGCTCAGCCTCGGCGCGGCTGCCATCGTGTGGGGCACGCCTGCTCGCTGGCGCCGCTACGAGGACTACACGCCTGGTCTCACGCCGCGCGCTCGCCTCGGCGCCGCGGGCGCCGCGGGCCTCGCCACCGCGCTCGCCGTCGTCATCGCGTTCGGTCTCGCCGGCATCGACATCTTCTGGGGCCTCGTGGTCGGCATGATGCTCGGCGCGTCCATCGGACTGCTCGTCAGCGGCGCGTACCGCCGCGTCACCGCGCGCCGCGGCCAAGGAACACTCATGCCGGACCTGCCCGACCGCGTCAAGAGCGCCGTCCTCCTGACCACGTGGTTCGTCCTCGCGCTCGTCGTCTTCAGCGTGCTCACGTACGCGCTCCCCGCCATCGTCGGCTGGAACGCCGGCATCGCTATCGTGCTCGGACTCGCGATCGCGCTCCTCCTCGTCGAACAATCCTGGCTCCACGACGCGATGGCCCGCAGCAAGGCCGAGCGCGACAGAAAGAAGGCATGGAACCAGCACAGGAAGGAAGCGCTGGCCAAAGCCAAAGGAGGATCCGAGGACGCTCCCCCGGATCTGCCCCGATGACGAGAGGAACGCGTTCCACGCGTATCGGCTCGCCCCCGCTCCAAATCCTCTTATACGGTCGTCGCCTTCGCGCGGCCCATCCATAGGGAAGGCACGCGTACACGGAGAGGGAGGTTTCGGCCCCCCTCCCCCGCCGCCCTTTCCCCTCCATGCCGCGGTGGCGCAGTTGGTAGCGCGTGGGACTCATAATCCCAACTCCGACGCACGCCGCCTGATGGCGGCCGACGCGGCTTCCCGCCGCGCCTCGCGCGTCGTCGCCGCTCGCTGCGCTCGCGGGGCCGCCGGTTCAAGTCGGGCTTGCTGCCGCCCACGCTCCGAATCTTCTTATACGACAGCGGCCTTCGCCGCGCACCAACCTCAGGATTTTGCCTGAAATTCTCGCCGCAGTGGCGCAGTTGGTGGCGCGTGGGACTCATAATCCCAAGGCCGCCGGTTCAAGTCCGGCCTGCGGCATCGAACGGTCGCCGTCACGACCCATCGCGCGCAAGTTTCGCGAGCGCCTGCCGCAAGCGAGCGTCGGTCACGCCTCGCGCCGCGCTCTCGTGGAAACTGCGCAACACATTCGCTGGGATCCCCCGCGTCGCGTACCGCTCTGCCTGGAACGCCATCTCGAGCTTGTCGAGCTGGTGGACGAACCGGGATTCGGCGCTCGCGTCCGCCGCGAGTTCCTCGAAGAGCGCAAGCAGATGCACCCTAAGCGCAGGCGGTGCATCCTCGACGAGGACGCCCATCGCGGCGCGCTCGCGGCCCAGTTTCTCTGCACGGTCCACATACTCGCCGGGAACAAGATCACCCGTGACGACCTCACTGAGGTCATGCACGACCGCAAGCTCCAACAAACGAGAACGATCCAGCTCCGGACGATCCTCCGCCACGCAGAGCGCGAGAAGCGCGACTCCCCACGAGTGGTCCGCCACTGACTCGGGCCGTTCCATACCAGCACGAAGCCACCCCCGACGAGCGACGTCCTTGAGCGCAAGCGCGCGGCGAACGAACTCGACCGTGCTGGTGTTCATGAGGACAAGCGACGGCTTGCGGCGGCATCAACTTGCGTGGGCCGCCAGGGCTGGCTTGGCTGCCAAGGTCCCCAAATGTGGAGGGTAAGCGTTTGTTTCCCATGTTCCCATCATTCCCATATGTTTCCCATGGCTGCCATGCTGGATTCCGCAAGATTGGCTGCCCGGGCACGTGCGGGCGTCCGCAACGGCTCCGCAAGGACTAAAGCGATTCTAGCCGTCGCTGCGGCTATGATGGACCTCGCGCCCCACGCGCGTCGGCCTTGGTGGAGGCGCGCGTTCCTTTGGGAGGTCCCGTTCCTCGCGCTCCTTGGCGGCTTCATGTTCTGGGTGCGCATGCTCCCGTACAAGGCGCTCGTGGGCTCGGGGCGCTCGTACTTCATCGGGACGGACCCGTTCTACCATTACCGCGAGACCCTGGGCATCGTGCGCGCGTTTCCCCGCGTTCCGCGGTGGGACCCGTGGACGTTCTATCCCATCGGGACTGGGACGGGCCAGTTCGGCTCGCTCTTTGATTGGGTCTGCGCCGCGTTCGTCGTCCTCACGCAGGGTAGGAACGCCAGCGAGGCGTACGTGCAGCAGGTCCTCGGCGTGTACCCAGCCGTGCTTGGCGCGATCCTCGTCGTTCCCTTCTTCTTCCTCGCGAAGAAGCTTCTGGGTACACCTGGTGCTATCGTTGCTTCCGTCACGATAGCGCTCTTGCCAGGCGAGTTCCTCATCCGTTCTGTCGCCGGTTACTCGGACCACCACGTGGCCGAGGCCGTCACGTCGCTCTTGGGCCTCTTGGGCGTGTTCGTGGCCGCGACGAAGGGGCACGCGCTTCGCGACCGCATCGCTCGCCATCGGGAGTCCAGTGCGTGGCGCTCGATCATCGCGTGGGGCGTGCTTGGCGGCGTCGCTCTCGCCATCAATTTCTACACTTGGCAGCCTGCGATCCTCTTTGCTGCGATACTCACGCTTTGGCTGACCGTCGTGATCCTGATCGAGGACGGTGCGGGTGGCGATGGGCTTGGTTATGCGGTGGGCGCGGCCATCGCGTTCGTCACGACGGGCTTGCTGATGCTGCCCGTGGTAGAGCAGTTCAACATCACCGAATTCAACACGTACTCGTTGATGCACCCCGTCGCATCGTTCGCGGCCGCCGCGTGGGTGCTATGCGTGCACTTTGCGGCGCGCTCCACGAAGCGTCACCACATCTCGCCGTGGGCCGTGCCCAGCGTCGTCGTCGGTGCCGCGCTCGTGGGCTACGCGATGATCGTTGCGTTCCTCGCCGACCTCTATGCGAGCATCCTTTGGGGCATGAGCTGGATCACCGGATTTGGCGTGCGGCGCACGACGTTCACCATCGCAGAAGCTCGTCCCGCCGAGTTCTTCTGCAGCAATGACGGGCAGCACTCGTGCCTCCAGAACGACTTCGGAGCGGCGGCGGTCTTCGCGCTCTTCATCCTCGCGGGCCTCTTCGTCTGGGTGTTGTGGAAGCGCCGGCCCGCTGACATCCTGCTCCTCATCTGGAGTATCGTCATCGTGCAGGCCACGCGCACACAGATCCGCTTCAGCTACTACCTCGCGCTCGTCATCGCGATGCTCATCGGGTGGCTCGCCGCTCGCATCAGCGAGTGGTCGGGCCTCGAGGCCGCGCTCAATGGCGAGGCCACGAAGGCAGTGCCCTCGAAGGGCCGCAAGACGCGACGCGTCGAGACCACCGCATCCAAGGTCCAAGCGTGGCAACCCTTCGCCGTCGCAGCGGCGCTCCTCCTCGTGCTCCCGGGCAACGTGTTCGCATCCGACAACTCGTACCCCGGCTGGAAGCGTGCTGATATCAGGGGGGCGGATGGCGACCTCGTCTTGTGGATGGAGGGCCTCGACTGGATGCGCTCGCACACGCCCGACGCGGGCGTGGACCTCGGCGTCGTCACGCCCCAGCCCCCGCGGGGCCAGCTCTATGATTACCCTCCACAGACGTATGGCGTCTTGACGTGGTGGGACTACGGGCATTGGATCGAGACCATCGCTCAGCGTCCGCCAGTCGCGAACCCTTTCCAGCAGGCTGCGCCATTCGCTGCGACCTACTTCACGGAGCGCGACCCGAGCGTGGCCGAGAAGCGCCTCGACGATTGGGTCCAGGGCAAGGGCCCGATCCGGTACGTGTTCATCGATGACGAGATCGCAACGGGCAAGTGGGGCGCTATCACCGTGTGGGCGCACTCGCAGAATGCGTCGCGCGACCAATGGGCTGATGGCGAGTTCATCGTGAAGACCAGCTACGACACGGGAAGCGGCCAACGGCAGGACCTCTACACGACCGGTCCCGAGTGGACCCAGAGCATGATGGGGCGCCTGTATGACAACGACGCGAACGGGCTCTCCCATTACCGTCTCGTGTGGGAAGCCACGACCTACGAGGCCATCGGCAGCGCGAGCGGCAGTGACGGCGGTCTCCGTTGTTTGCATGACGTCTTGTCTGGCCGCTGCGGAGTGAGCCTCAGTTCCACGCAGGTCTTCAGCTATCAGCCTGGCACGGCGCTCGCTATGGGCGACGGCACGCGTGTGTACGACGTGTTCTTGGCCTCACGCCTCAAGCTGTTCGAACGTGTGGAGGGCGCGCACCTCGTTGGTTCCGCGCCGCCTGGTTCCACTGTGACCGCCAACGCGCGCATCGCGGCCCAGCCCGAGACGACGCCTGCGCGCCAACCGTTCGATTTCCAAGTGAGCGGCGTCGCGGGCGCTGATGGCAAGTTCGACATCGTCTTCCCGTACTCGAACGTGGACCCCATCGCGCCCAAGGATGGCGGGACGGACCTGAGCGCCCACGTGACCGGCCCTATCGTGGTGACGTGGCCTGGTGGCGGTTCCCGCGTCGATGTGCCGGACGCGGCGGTGCTGCGCGGGGGGATCGTGCAGGTGCCGGCTGGATAGTGCCGAGTCCAGCGAGGTCGTTCGGAGAACGACCGGCCGCGCTTCAGCGCGGCGCTGGACGAGGCACGACACGCGCGCCGCAGGGTCGCAGCGCCCGAAGGCGCGGAGACGAGCGAGCCGAGGCGAGCGATTGCGGCGCGCGTCTTGCCGCCCCGAAGGTCGGTCGGCGAAGCCGAACGACCTGAGAGGAAGCGGCACTAGACGATGTGGTCCGCGACCTCGTGCACTTCGCGGTCGCAGTAACCGCACTGGAGCCTGACGGGGTCCTTGCTCACGACGAGGAATTGCGTCTTGATGGGCTCGTGGTTCGTGACGCAATTGGGGTTGGGGCACTTGACGAGTCCCGAGACCTTCTCGGGGATCTGCACGTGCTCCTTGCGCGCGACCTCGTACTCCCGGATGATGTTGATGGTGGCGTTGGGCGCGATGAGCGCGATCTTGTTGACTTCGCCCGCGTCGAGTTCGCGGTCCTCGATCTTGAGGATGTCCTTCCTGCCGTTGCTGCTTGGCACGTTCATGGCGGCCGTGACGGTGCTTGTCCAGCCTGGCCGCAGGAGGCCCAGGATGCGCATGACCGTGACGGCCTTTCCGCCAGTGATGTGGTCGATGACGGTGCCGTTGCGGATTGGTTGGACCTTCAACTCCTTCATCAGGCCACCCCCCGGACGCCGAGCGTTTCCGCCAGCAGCGCCATTCGCACCGGCACTCCGTTGGCGGCTTGCTCGAAGTACTTCGCGGCGGGCGTGTCGTCCACGCTCTGGTCGATCTCTCCCACGCGGGGGAGGGGGTGCATGACGATGATGCCCTTCTTGCCGTCCGCCAAGAGGCGGTTCGTCACGTGGAACACGCCCTGCACCTTGCGGTACTCGTCAAGGTCGGGAAAGCGTTCCTTCTGGATGCGCGTCATGTAGAGCACGTCCGTCTCGGCGATGACCTCTTCGAGCTTGTTGGCGTACCGGGCCCGCGCGCCGTGCGCCAAGAGGGACGCGCGCGTCTCTGCTGGCACTTGGAGCGATTCTGGCGCCACGAAGATCATCTGTGTGCCGTAGGCCGCCAGCGCGAGCGCGAGGCTGTGCACGGTGCGACCGTACTTCAGGTCGCCAGCGATCGTGACGACGTTGTCCTTGATGTTGCCCTTCGCCTTGCGGATGGTGAAGAGGTCCGTGAGCGTCTGCGAGGGGTGCTGGCCCGCGCCGTCGCCGCCGTTGATGATGGGCACGCGCGAGACGCGCGAGGCCAGGCGGGCTGCGCCCTCGCGGGGGTGCCGGATGACGATGGCGTCGCTGTAGGATGCGACCATGCGGACCGTGTCAGCGAGCGTCTCGCCCTTCTGCGAGCTGCTGGAGCTCGAGTCCGCCACGCTGATGACGTTCCCGCCCAGGCGGTGCATCGCGCTCTCGAAGCTGAGGCGCGTGCGCGTGCTTGGCTCGAAGAAGAGCGTGGCAAGGATCTTGCCGTGCGCGGCGTCCGTCGTGCTCTGGCCTTGGGCGATGGGCACCATATGTTCTGCTGCGTCCAGGGTCCGGTCCATGTCAGCCACGGTGAGGTCGCTGATGTGGCACAAGTGGCGGCCGGTCATCAGGCGGGCAGAAATGCCCGCAGGATAAAGCCTTGCGGAGGCAGAATAGGCCGCAGGCCCCCAGCGACCTGATTCAGTGAAGCGTCCGCCGGTCGATCGTCTGCTCGCGCCCTGCTCCGAGGCCCACCAGCGCGATCTGGACTTCGAGGGCGTCCTCGATGAAGTCCACGTAGTCGCGGGCCGAGCCTGGGAGCGCCGCGAGCCCCTCGCGCGAGGCCTTCGCTACGATGGCTTTTGATAGCGGCTCGAACCCGGGCATCGTCTCGTAGATGGGCTTGGCCTTCGCGACCGCGTCGATGCGACTGGGCATGCGCTCTGTGCGTTTGCCGTCCACTTCGTAGGCGACGCACACCTTCAGCTCGTCGATGCCGCCCAGCACGTCGAGTTTCGTGAGGGCGACACTCGTCATGCCGTTGACTTGGACCGCGCGCTTGAGGAGAACGAGGTCCAGCCAACCGCAGCGACGGCGCCGGCCCGTGACGGTGCCGAACTCGCGGCCCACTTCGCTCATGTGCTTGCCCGCGCCCATCGTGTGGTCCAGCTCGGTCACGAAGGGGCCCGCGCCAACGCGCGTCGTGTACGCTTTCACGATGCCGATGACCTCGTCGATGAGCGTGGGCGGGATGCCCGTGCCGATGCACGCGCCGCCCGAGGTCGTGCTGGAGGACGTGACGAACGGGTACGTGCCGTGGTCCACGTCGAGGAAAGTGCCTTGCGCGCCTTCGAGCACGATGGTCGCGCCTTCGTCCAGCGCGTCGTGAAGGAGCCCGACCGTGTCGGTGATGCGGCTCGCGAGCGCTTCGCCGTAGCCCGCGTATTCCTTGGTCAACTCGTCCACGTAGGGCGACGGGTCGCGGAGCAGTGAATCGATATCATGACCCGGAATGCTTCCGCCACGCAGCTTCAGGAGATGCAGGCTCTCGGGGAGAGTCTCCATTAGGCGGCTTCGCAGGCCGGCGGGGTCGAGGAGGTCGCCCATCCGGATGCCGTGCCTGGCAGCCTTGTCCGTGTAGGCGGGACCGATGCCCTTGCGCGTGGTACCAAAGCCGGACGCTCCAGCCTTGTCTTCATAGGCGCCGTCGAGGAGCTTGTGGGTGTGAAGGATGACGTGGGCGCGGTCGCTCACGAACACCTGGGGCTTGAGGCCCTTGTCTTGGAGCTTCTTGAGCTCCGCCATGAGGGCGATGGGGTCGATGACGACGCCGTTCCCTATGACGTTGCGCACTTCGTCGTGGATGCTGCCGCTGGGAATGAGCTGGAGTTTGTACTCCTCTGTTCCCACGACGACCGTGTGGCCAGCGTTGTTGCCGCCCTGATAGCGTGCGACGACGTCTGCGCCAGCGGCGAGGAAGTCGGTGACCTTCCCCTTTCCCTCGTCGCCCCATTGGGCTCCGACAACGATGCTGACGGGCATGATTTCGGTCCGCGATGGGGACCGCATTGATTAAGGTTGGCCCGGAGAGAGGACTATGCCAAGACCCCAAACGAGCCGATGTAAGCAGGAGCCGTCAAGGCAGGGGGAGCCCCGTCCATGCCGCCAGCGCGAGCATGACGCTTGCTGCCGCAAGGGGCACGATGAAGTTGTCCTCGACGTGGGGCACTGTTTCGGCGAGCGCACCCGCCGTGGCCCCCGCGAGCACTATGGGAAGAAAGAGCGTGGGGATCAACACGCCCGCGAGCACGTAGGGCGCTGTGCCGAGCACGACGCCAGCAAGGAAGCCAGCGACGAGGCCCGCGATAGTGCCTTCGAAGCACTTCTTCCTGTTCCAAGGCAAGCGGTTCCGCCCGTACGCGACGCCAACGAGCGCGCTCGCGGTGTCCCCTATGCCAAGGATGGCGTACGCGGCGAACGCGATGGCCCACGAGAGGCCCAGGAACTGGTGCGCCGTCGCGATGAGGACGAGTGCGAGGGTGTACATGACGGGCGACCACGGGTAGTCCTCGCCCGGCCGCCGCGTCGTGCGCAGTACCTCCGCGAGGGGCTCATGCAGCGGCCCCTTCAGCTCGGGGGGGAGGCGTCGTCGCTCGATGGCCCAAGTCATGGAAGTGACGCCGATGCCAGCCGCGGCAAGGACGAGCGCCCACGCGTACGGGACGAAGAGGAGGAGGGGCACGGCGAGGACCGCCGTGACGACGTGGGCCACCTTGCGCCGCGCTTCGAAGCGCACGCGCTCCATCTCGGGCGGGGGAGGCGCCGCAGCTCGCGCGCGGTCGATGGAACGATGGAGCGCCGCGTAGAGGTCATCGCTTGGCCGGGCCATTGGATGCGCGAGTGTTGGGGGCCGAAAGAACATGTCGGCGTGCATGCACCTGCGGCGGACGAGACCACGCCGCGGGCACCACGCTGGCATCGTCAGCGCCGCAGCACGAGGGTCAAGACGTCAAGGTCCTTCAGAGCGTGGTCGATGCCCACGATCTGGTTGTCGAACTTGGCACTCGGCCCGCTGATGATGGAGTAGCGGAACTTCTTGCGGAAGTCGCGGTGGAGCGCGTCGCACACCATGCCGACGTCGCTTCCGGACTTGATGACGAGGGGCACTTCCATGTCGGCCTCGCCGCCTTGCGGCTTCATGAAGATGCGGATGAACCGCAGTTCCTCGTAGATCTTGTCCTTGAGCGCGTCGATGCCGAGGCCTTGTTTGGCCGCGATCGGGACGACTGACCACCCGCGGTCGGTGAACATCTTGATCGTGTTCTTCGTGTACTCGACGTCCTGGAGGTCCACCTTGTTGAGGGCGACCATGGCCTGGATGTACGTGCGGTTCCCTGCGAGCACGTCCACGAGTTCGTCCACCGTGGCGTCCTGACGCACGACGACGTCGGCGTTCACGATGCCGTATTCTTTGACCATGTCCTTCACGGTCGTTTCGTCGAGGCCCTTGGTTTGGCGCGCCGTGAAATTGACGTTGATGCCGCCGCGCATGCGGCTCGTGTAGAGCTTGATGTCGGCGGGGGCACGGTTGAGGCGGACGTTCGCGTCGTACAACTCGTCCACGATGACAAAGATCTGCTCGGGGTTCAGCGCATCCGCGATCAGGAGCACGAGGTCGGTCGTGCGCACGACGGCCATGACCTCTCGTCCGCGGCCCTTGCCGCCCGCCGCTCCTCGGATGAGCCCGGGAAGGTCAAGGATCTGGATGTCGGCGTGCTTGTGGTGCAGCATCCCTGGGATGCACGTGAGCGTGGTGAACGCGTACGCGGCCACCTCGCTCTCGGTGCCCGTCACCTTGTTGAGGATGGTGGACTTGCCCACGCTGGGAAAGCCTACGAGCGAGACGCTCGCCATGCCTGACTTCTTGACGTCGTAGCCCTGGCCGCCACCGCCGCCCGATGACGCGCGCTTCTCCTTTTCTTCGCGCAAGCGGGCAAGCTTCGCCTTCAGTTTCCCGATGTGTCCCTGGGTGGCCTTGTTGTACTGGGTCTTGGCGATCTCCGCCTGGATGTCGGCGACCTGCTCGTCAATGCCCATGTGCAAACCTCGTGAGTCAGGGTCTTTGTCTAAAGCCTTTGCTCGGGCGGAGCGTGCGTTGGTCATCGGAACGCGAACACGCCAACACGCCAACACGCCAACACGCGAATTTTGGCGTGTTCGCGTGTTCGCGTGCTAGCGTCACCCCCGGAGGGCGGGGTCCCCGGAATCGTCCCTCCATGCACCCGAGCACCTGCACGCGCTCCCGACTGTTGTATCAGAAGCCCTTAGGCCACTGAGCCCGGCGCATCGTCCATCGGTGGGATGCGTTTGAAGACCAAGGAAGAAGCACTCGAACTCGATTCACGTCGCCACATCTATGAACACATCCTCGCCACTCCCGGCACGCACTTGCGTGGCGTGCATCGCGCGGTGCGCTTGCCATTCGGCCAGGTGCTCTATCACCTCAACTACCTCGAGAAGCTGGAACTCGTCGTCGTGAAGAAGGACGGCAAGTTCTCCCGCTATTTCGTGAAGAACCTTCTGGGCCGCAAGGAGAAGGACGTCATCTCGGTGCTGCGCCACGAAGTGCCCCGCACGGTCTCGATCCTGCTCCTGTTCCACAAGGAGATGAGCCACAAGCGGATCCTGGAGCACGTAGAAGTGAGTCCGAGCACGCTCTCGTTCCACCTCGCGAAGATGGTGGAAGCGGAGGTCGTCGTGCGCGAGCAACGTGGTCGCGAATCGATCTACAAGCTCGTGGACGAGTTGCTCGTGACCAAGACCATCATCCGTCACCGCGCTAGCTTCCGCTGCCAGATCGTGGACAGGTTCTGCGAAGTCTTCGAGGCATTCGCGGAGGGTCAGGGAGAGTCACGCACGCTCACGGTGCAGGAGCCAGCGCGCTTGGACTCGCTCGTTCGCAGCATCGTGAGGAGAGCGGAAGCCATAGTGCCGCCCGCACTCGTCGCGTCAGGATCCACGGTGTGAACCGGCTTGCTACGCCGCGCCGCGGCGCCGCCGCGCCACGATGAGCGCGAGCGCGCCGACGACCCCAAGCAGCAGTACCGAGTCGGGGCCTGGCGATGGTTTGGATTGGGGCGGTGGGCCACGCCCAGACGTCTCGACGAAAGCGAGCGCGTAGCGGAACGTTTGGTCCACAGTGAAGTTCTGGCGCGTCTCGTTGGCCCAGATGACCTCGACGTGGCCAGTGGCGTCGCGTGGGTTGGGTGCGACCCACGAGTAGCGGAAGTCGCCGCGCTCGTCGATGTTCACGGGGTCGCAGTAGCCTGGCTGGTCGGCGGGAGGGCACTCGGAGGACGAGTTCGTGGGCCAATAGCGAAGGCGCACGTAGCCTGCTTGAGGCCGCGCCTCGTACGACTCGGAGCCACTCTGATATGTCTCTGTGCGGTTGAGGATGCGGCCAGAGACGGAGACTCGCTGGGAGAAGAGGTTCGTCTGGTCCGGGCACACGCTGGACCATTGCCCTTGGTACGTGATGTTGACGTCGCTTCTGCGCCAGAAGGGATCGAGGCTCACGCTCTCGTGCGCGTCGGGCCCGCCATTCGTTCCTTTGAGCGTGATCCGCGCGACGCCGGCTGGGTCCACGTGCTTGAGGTCGAAGTACGTGATGAACACGCCAAAGCAGTCGGATTTCGCGTCCAGTGGCTTCGCAGTGATGCCCTTCTGGTCAAGCTCGATCCTCAGCTCGCCGCCCACGACGGGTTGACCCAGTGCATCCACGATGCGGCCTGAGAGGACGTACACGTCCGTGTATGTTCCTTGGATCGGGCTCGTGAGCGTGCCTTGCGCTTGGGCAAGCGGTGAGAGCAGGAGCGCGGCAAGGAGCATCTGGGTGATGCGTGGCAAGCGCGGTCACCTCTGTGCACGCTTGCGCGTTGACGTGGCCCTGACGTGGGCTTCGTCCCGCTTCTGCGAAGTGCGCCGGAACACGCGGTAGCCGAAGCCGCCCGCGACCGCGACGACAGCTATGACGCCCGCCGTGATGAGCAAGTTCTTCACGAAGGGATCGACGGTCTTGGGAAGGGCCGTCTTGAAGGTCGTGATGCCCATCTTGCTGTCAACGGGAGCCTCGAAGTGACCGTCCGAGATGTCGTAGGAAACGGTCCCGCCAGTCACGCGCGCGACCGTGGGGATGCGCACGGCAAAGTCGCCGTAGGTGTTCGTGATAGTGTTCATGCTCGTCTTGGTGCCGTCGGGCAGCGTGAGCGTCACGTTCACGGGCGTGTTCGCGATGGCCAACCCGTAAACGGAGATCGCTTCGAGCTTCACCTCGCCGGGGCGCCAGATGCGACCGAGCACGGTGTAATCCGTGTCGAGGATCGTCGTGTTCGCGTTGTCCATCACGTCGTTCAGTTGGATGGGCACGAAAGTCTGGCGGAAGTACGCGTCGAGCGTGACGTCCTTCGTGAAGTTCGTCCCGGCCACCGTGACGGTCACCGTGGGCGAGTCCACACGAGGGATCTGGTGAGCATGATAGCAATACATGAACTCGCCGTACTGGTTCGTGACGGGGATGGTCTTCGTCCTTCCGAAGGCGTCCGTCTCGGTGCCCGATTGGTCCGTGCACGTTCCCTCGTAGTTCCCGAAGTTGTGCCTCTCGACGTTCACCGTCATTCCAGGCACGGGGTTGCCGTTGGCGTCCACGACGCGGCCGTAGATGATGTATCGGTGCGAGTACGCGTGGTCCGCCACAGCGAATGGCAGGAGGAGCGATACGATGACGAGCAGGAGCGCGGCCTTGCCCAGCCTCGGAAACATACTCCACCGCAGGCCGCGCCATGCCTTATCTAGCTTTTCTTGGAGTGGGAAGTGACAACGAACGATGGGTGTGCGGAGTCACGACTCTGGGGGGTAAACCCCCCAGACTCCCCTTCGCATTTCCAAATGCGAAACGCCATATCCCCCACCAGTCTCAGAAGGTGCCGGATGGATGCAACGTGAGCAGTGGCTTTCTCTTGGTCGAAACCGTGCCAGGTCGAGAGAACCAGGTGCTTGAGCTGCTTGCTCGCGTTCCGGGCGTCACGTATCGGCACGTCCTCTTTCCGGCCGCCATCGCTGTCAAGATCGAAGCGTCACACGACGCGTTCGAGTTGACGAGCGCGCAGCTTCGAGGGCTTGAGGGCGTCACCGGCACGCGTGTGTACCTGGCCAAGAACGTGTGAAGCGTCCAACGACCATCATCGAGTGTGCGACCATGCCACGTGGAGTCACCGACCAGTTCCTCAAGATCCTCGAGAACGAACGCAAGCACTCCGTGCGGACCACCATCGTGATGACCGCTCTCTTCGTCATCGCGTACTTCATGGCCGAGTTGACCGACCAGCCGCTCTTTGGTCGCGTCGTCCTGCTCGCCATCGGCACGCTCCTTGCTGGCGCCGCACTGGGCGGCGCGTGGGCGTGGCGCACTACCACGAAGTACAACGCGTCGCTGCGCGCATCTTGGAACGCGTGGATGCGGATGAGCCTCAGCGCGACCACGGTGAACGAGGTCGCGCGCAACGTCCAGAACAAGGGCAAGGCGTGGCCCGTCGCGAGCGCCGGATGGGCGCTCCTGCTGATAGCGAACGCGGCTCTCTTCGTCGCGCTCTGGATGGAGCAGCCGTGGGGCATCGCGCTAGGAGCGGGCGTCACGACTGCCAACGGGCTGACGCTTGGCGCGCTCGCGGGAAGCTCGCTTTGGAACCTCCGCTGGGCCAAGCAGTTCGGCTCGGCCCTCGACGAGCTCGTCACTGAGGGGCAAGTCGGGCTCTGGGGCGAGTTATAGTCCACGCGAACATCGTGACGACTGGGAGCAGGAGCGCCGCGTCGATCACCCACTCGAGCGTGGAGCCCCACACGACGAAACGCGTGGCGATGACGTAGTCCTGCACCATGTGCAGGCCCCAGAAGACGAACGGTAGCGTGCTCCGGTAGTAGAGCGCGAATGGGATGACGAGCACGAGTGCCCACGGCGTGTGCATGAGGCCTTGCCACGCGTGGCCCCAGTGGAGCATCGTCGTGGGCGTGAGGCCCGCAGTGCCGTGCGTTGCCAAGTACGTCGGGAACTGGAGCGCGTGATCGAGGTCGATGGCGACGCTGAAGCCAAGCGCAAGCGCCCAGTCCCTCGGTGCGAACGCCCTCCAGCGAGAGATGATGAGCCCGAGCAGCACGGCCGCGAGGACGTGGCTCTGTATCATCATGGGAGAGCGCTGGGGTGCTGCTCCCACTTAGTCTCTCTCCTGGCGCCAGTCACGCCTACCGAAGCTGGGGCCTGCCAGACGTGCCCACTGGTACGAGCGTCTCGATCATGGGGTAAGCCACCACGCGCCAGAAGGTCCAGCCGCCAACGCTCTCCGGCACGACGAGGCGGGCACTCTCGAGCACGCGCAGGTGATGGCTCACCGTGCCGCTCGTGAGGCCCAAAGCGATCTCCAGCTCCGTCGTCGCGAGGGGGCCGTGATGGCGCAGGAGTTCAATGAGCAGGAAGCGGTTCGGGTCCGCCAGCGCTCGGAACATGGCGAGTCGCACGTCCGCGAACGGCTCCTCGGCGACCCTCGCCAGCGCGGCTCGGGGGTCGTTCAGACGCGCGCCGCCCTGCTCGCGCAAGCGCCGGTAGCGCGCTCCAGAAGGATCGGCCATCTTGATGGCCATCAAGACGACCTCATATAGTCCCGCCGCAAACGTTCATGAGGAGGCCCCGCTTTCGGCGCCCGGTCAGCCCATGGCGAAAACGAAGCGCGGAGCGCTCTACAAGCGCATCAAGTCCCACTCCAACACCCGACGCGAGTACATGGGCGGCGTCCCCGGCTCGCGCATCACGCAGTTCGAGCTTGGCGACCGCAACGGGAACTTCAACGTCGTCGTGAGCCTCGTCGCGATGGAACGATGCCAGATCGTCCACATGGCGCTCGAGTCCATGCGTGTCGCGGCCAACCGCGTCATGACCAAGAACTGTGGCTCCGCCGGTTACCACCTCCGAGTCCGCGTGTACCCCCACGAGGTCCTCCGCGAGAACAAGCAAGCCAGCGGCGCTGGCGCTGACCGCGTCTCCCAAGGCATGCGCCAGTCCTTCGGCAAGGCCATCGGCACTGCCGCGCGCGTCGAGGTCGGCCAACCGATCATGACGGTCCGCGTCACGCCAGAGCGCTTCGCGTTCGTGAAGGAAGCCTTCCGCAAGGCCAACGCGAAACTTCCGATCCCCACCAAGGTCGTCATCGAGCAGGGTGAGGAAGAGGTCAAGAAATACATCGCGAGCGGCATCAAGGTCAAGGTCGTCGCGATCGGCAGCACCGGCGAGGCCGAGAAGGCCGCCGAGAAGGCCGCCAAGAAGGCCGCCGACGCCGCTGCCGCCGGAACAGCCGCCGAAGGCGAGGCCAAGGAAGGCGAGAAGAAGGGCGAAGCCAAGGGTGCCGACAAGAAGGCCGAAGGCAAGCCCGCCGCCAAGGAAGAGAAGAAGGGCGGCAAGAAGTGATCAGCGGGCGTTGCGACGCCCCAACCTTTTTTTCCCATTTTCTCCGTTGCTCCAGCGCGAGCGCTGATGTGATGCCTCGCGTCACATCGACCGACAGCCTGAAGCTGCCCGCTGGTGTCCGTGACTTCACGGCGCACGAGTTCCTTCTTCCGTCGGATCTTCGCGAGTTCCAAGTCGAGCTCGCGGGCCGCCTCGTAATGCACGACGAGCCCGGCACCGAAGTGAAGGCGCTACGCGAGAAGTACGGCTTCACTCAGGAGTTCCTCTCCAAGCTGTGCGACTTGCGGCGCGAGTCGCTCAGTCGCATCGAGTCGGGCGCCGTGGGGCTCTCGCTTCCCTTCGTGCAGCGCTTCGTGCGCATCATGACGCTGGCGCGCGGCGTCCGCGAGCACCTCGCGTACGCCGAGTCGCGTGGGAACGCGCCCGACGAACGTCACGTCGATATGCTCGCCATGACGCTGCGCATAGAGCCAGAGGCGAGGGAAGAGATCGTGCTTGCGAGCATGGTGAGCTATGAGCGCAAGAGACGCGAAGCGCTACGCGCGTTGCCTGCGGGCGGACGCGGTGTGCGCAAGGGTATTTGACAAACTCGGCGGTACGCGAAGCAACGACACGTGGGTGGTCTCGATGAAGCAAGAAGTCGTGTGGGCGCAGAACATCGGCAAAGACGACATTCCCCTCGTGGGCGGGAAGGGTGCCAACCTCGGCGAGATGATAGGCATCGGCCTCCCCGTGCCGCCGGCTTTCGTCGTCTCCGCCCCCGCGTTCCACCGCTTCCTCACGGAGGCGGGCGTGTCAGAGAAGATCTTCGCCGAACTCAAGTCGCTGGACGTGGAGGACTCGAAGTCGCTTCGCGAGGTCAGCGAACGCGCGCGCGAGGCCGTCCTGAAAGCGAAGATGCCCCCCGCGCTCGCGCACCTCATCCGTGAAGCGTACGCGTCCCTCGCAAGAGCCGAGAAGAACGATGACCCACTCGTGGCAGTCCGCAGCAGCGCCACGGCCGAAGACCTGCCAGAGGCCAGCTTCGCGGGCCAGCAGGACACGTACCTCAACATCCGTGGTGGGGACATGCTCATCGAGCACGTGCAGCGCTGCTGGGCCTCGCTCTACACGCCGCGCGCGGTGTACTACCGCGTGAAGCACAACTTCCCCCACGAGAAGGTGGCCATCGCCGTCGTCGTGCAAGTGATGGTTGACGCAGCCAAGGCCGGCGTCATGTTCACGCGCCACCCCTCGACTGGCGTCGATATCACGGTGATCGAGGCCGCGTGGGGCCTTGGCGAGGGCGTCGTGTCAGGGCACGTGACGCCCGACTACTACGAGGTGGCGCCTGATGGCAAGGTGAACGATGCCCGCGTCGCATCCAAGGAAACGATGTACGTCCGCGGCAAGCAGGACAAGACCGTCGTCGAGCCCGTGCCCGCCAACAAGAAGACGCTGCGCGTGCTATCAGACGACGAGCTCAAGCAGCTCAACGCCTTGGGCCGCACCATCGAGAAGCACTACGGCGCGCCGCAAGACATCGAGTGGGCCATCGACGGGAAGGGCCACCTCAACGTGCTGCAAGCGCGCCCCATCACGACCCTCCGGGGGAAGACCGGCTCCGCCACAGCGCCAAAGCAGCAGACTGCCGAAGGCGGATTGCTCTTGACGGGCCTTGGCGCGTCGCCGGGCCACGCGAGCGGCAAGGTCGCGCTCCTGCAGACGATCGAAGAGATGGACAAGGTCCAGATGGGCGACATCCTCGTCACCGTCATGACGACGCCCGACATGGTGCCCGCGATGAAGCGCGCGGCCGCCATCATCACTGACGAGGGCGGGATGACGTGTCACGCCGCGATCGTGGCGCGCGAGCTGGGCGTGCCCGCGATCGTCGGCACGAAGACCGGGACCAAGATGCTATCAGACAACATGCTCATCACGGTGGACGGCGACAAGGGCCACGTGATGGAGGGCGGCGCGAAGGCGGCCGCCGTCATCGCCGAGAAGGGCGGGGCTTCACAAGAGATGGCGCGCCCCTTGCCCAAAGGCATCGGCGGCGTCAAGCCGCTCACCGCGACTCAAGTCAAGGTCAATATCTCGATGCCGGAAGCCATCGACCGCGCCATGAGCACGGACCCGGATGGCGTCGGGCTCCTCCGCATCGAGCACATCGTGCTGGGACTGGGCAAGCACCCGCTCACCTTCATCCGTGGCGGCAAGGAGGACGAGTACGTCGATTATCTCGTGAGGAGCATCAAGGCCGTCGCGGAGCCCATGTTCCCGCGCCCAGTCTGGGTGCGCACGCTCGACGCGCCCACCGACGAGTTCCGCTCGATGGAGGGCGGCGGGGACGAGCCGCACGAGCACAACCCGATGCTTGGCTGGCGCGGCATCCGGCGCGGCCTCGAGCAGCCAGAGCTGCTGAAGGCCGAGCTGAAGGCCATCAAGAAAGTGATATCTCAAGGCTTCACGAACGTCGGCGTCATGCTGCCACTCGTGCAGCACCCCGACGAGATCCGCGCGGCCAAGAAGCTCATGCGCGAGGTCGGACTCGAGCCGCACAAGGACTGCGAGTTCGGCATCATGATCGAGATCCCTGCGGCGGCACTCATCATCGATAGCTTGCTCGACGAGGGGCTGGACTTCGTGTCGTTTGGCACCAACGACCTCACGCAGTACACGCTCGCCGTGGACCGCAACAACGAGAACGTGGCCAAGCTCTACAGCGAGTTCCACCCCGCCGTGGGCAAGCTCATCCAGATGACGATCGAAGCGTGCCGGCCCCGCGGCGTGCAGACCAGCATCTGCGGGCAAGCCGGCTCGAACCCCAAGTTCGTGGAGAAGCTCATCGGCTGGGGCATCACGAGCGTGAGCGCGAACATCGACGCGCTCCCAAGAGTGCGCGAAACGATCGCTCGGGCCGAGCAGAAGCTCTTGCTGGAGAAGGCACGCGGGAAGTAGATCACGCGGTTCATACTCGCGCGAGTAGCTCTGCCACGCCTTGCTTGACCGAGATGTCCTCGTACACGATGCGGTGGATGACGCGCGTGAGGGGCAGCTCTAGGTTCTCGTCCACGGCGTACTCGTAGAACGCTTTCGTCGCGTGGACGCCCTCCGCGACCATGCCGTTGAGCTTGGTCATGATCTCCTCGTGCTTGAGGCCCTGGCCCAGCTCGCGTCCGTACGTGCGGTTGCGCGAGTGCTCTGACGTGGCGGTCGCGACGAGGTCGCCTATCCCAGCGAGACCGTACACCGTGCGCTCGTCCGCGCCGAAGAGGCGCGCGAGCTCGATCATCTCGTCGATGCCCAACGTGATGAGGCACGCTTGGCAATTGTCGCCCCAACCGAGGCCGTCCGCCATGCCGCCCGCGAGCGCGACGACGTTCTTGTACGCGCCGCACACTTCGACGCCCACGAGGTCGCGGCGCGGGTAAGCTTTGAAGGTGCGGAACTCGAAGAGGTTCGCAAGCTCCTTTGCGACGTCAAAGTCCGGATACGCAAGCACGGCCGCGGTGGGCTGGCCCATGCTCACTTCCTCAGCGTGGTTTGGTCCAGAGAGCGCGGCGACGGGGCGCTTCGTCTCCTCGTGGATGACCTCGCTCATGCGCTTGTGCGTGCGAAGCTCCAGCGACTTCGTCGCAGAGACCACGATCGCGTCAGGCGAGAGGTACGGCGCGTAGTGCTTCGCCAACTGCCGCGTCGCGTGCGATGGCACGGCGTGTACGACGTAGCGTTGGCCATCGAGCGCCTCCTTGAGGTCCGTCGTGACCTTCATCGTGGAGGGGAAGCGGAGGTTCTTGATGTAATGCGGGTTCCTGCCGTCATGGCGCATCTGCTCGACGAGCTTCTCGTCGCGCGCCCAAAGCACGACATCTTCGCCCTTCGAGGCAAGAAGGACTGCCAGCGTCGTGCCCCAAGAACCCGCGCCAAGCACGGCGGGCACTTGTTTCAGCTCTCCGGCTTCGTTTGGTATTCTGGGTTCTGCACGTACTCGTTCACGTACTCTTGGCCAGAGAGACGGCCTATGGCCTCCATCACCCGGTCCGTGACCTCGCGGCACACCTTGCGGTCGTTCTCCATGCCGTAGAACTCGGCGAATGATAGTGGCGCGCCGAGGTGGATCGTGACCTTCTTCAGCTTGGGCAGGCTCTTGCCCTTGGGCAGGACCTTGTCCGTTCCGAGCATGCCGACGGGGATGATGGGCACGCGCGCCTGGAGCGCCAAGCGCGCAGCACCCGTGCGTCCCTTGTGCAACTTCCCGTCCGTGCTACGCGTTCCCTCTGGGTAGATGCCGAAGAGCTTGCCCTCGTTGAGGAT
>Ga0265292_1001421_pt1 | contig 21134 bp, 25 predicted proteins | sample Munlanlewell296A_FD_189080 | JGI IMG/M metagenome (GOLD analysis project Ga0265292, IMG submission 189080) | Leachate microbial communities from a municipal landfill in Southern Ontario, Canada - Leachate well 296A | ecosystem: Engineered > Solid waste > Landfill > Unclassified | place: Canada... | reverse complement strand
CTGCCGATAGTAATCATGCGGCTTATCCTCCGATAAGCATTTGTTTCCAAACCACTTATCGACAGAATAGGCCGCACTTCTTTTGTGATTTTCCGTGTCATTATTTTAAAAACCGGTCAATTTGAGTAAATATTTGATATTGATTTGCAATTAAGATGTTTGCGAGATTAAAATTAGATTACATGGAATGGTCGATGGTGTTTTAAAAGGAGTTTTCAATGCACAGCGGGATTAATCGATATTTTAAGGTGGGAATGATCTTATCCGGCGTTCTGGTTTTCGGATGCGCAAGTTATCGTCCACTAACCAGGCCCGTTCCGAAACTCAGCGTGCTTTCTCCGGAACTGGCGGATCTATCGGAACAAAAAATCGAAAAGTACCTTGCGGCCCAGGTGAAGCCCGAATTTCCCGTGGTCGTGGCGGTTGCCAAGGTTCAGAACCCTTATCCCGAATATGCGTATGAGGAACACGATGCCGGTCAATACGCCGTTGAGACGCTCCGTGGCGACGAGGCCGACGGCTGGCGAAATCTCACGGGTCAGCGGGGAAAATTTTATAAAGGAATCGTCCGGCGGGTGTTGTTTATCAATCCATCGCTCCTGACGGGAAACCCCACTCTTAAAAAGCTTCGCGACGCGGCTGCCATGCTGCACGCGCCCCTGCTGCTGGTTTATATTCAGCAGGATAACGCCAGCGATGGGTATAAGAACGCCGCGTATACCGTCGGATATTATAGTGCCTGCCAGGCGGCGCTGGTCGATACCCGTACCGGATTGATCCTGGCCACCGCGGAAAGCGAATTGAATCGCGAAGAAAAAGTATTTCCGCTCAGCGCCAATTCCGCGAAAGAAAGAATTCAGAGACAAACCCGGGCCCAGACGGTCGCCGGATTGCAAAAGAATTTTGGCCGAGCCCTTCGTGAATTGGAAAAATAATGGCCTATTGGTTTTAGGGTCCGGCTGGGATAAAATTTATTAAGAGAAATTCAAATAGACGAGGATAAATCATGGAAGAAAAAAACATCGTAAAAGTATTTGGACCGGAGACGGAATGGCAGGGGGAGCTGATTGTGCAGCACTTAAAAGACGCCGGGATCGAAGCCTATCTGGCCAATCGTTCGACCGCCGCCGTGTGGGGAGACGTCTCTCCGCTCGGCGACCTGGAGATCCTCGTCCCCGAAGATCAGGAACCGCGGGCCAGAGAAATCATCCAGGAGTTTCTAAGCTCGCATGGAGTTCTGCCGGCGGAGCAGGACGTGCCGGAAGATGACGCGGATAAAAAAAAATAGCACCCGTTCAGGCCTCGGCCCTATCCTGTCATTATTCTCTCTCTTTCGTCATCATCCGGTCAAGCCGGATGATGACAATGAGGGTGAACTGAACGGTTACAAAAATTATTTGCCGGATCGATGATCGAAGAACAATTGTACGACTTCAACAGATAAGAGATCGGTCAGCGTGTCGGTCCACTTGGAGGTGTCGGGGTTATCAGAAAGCGTTTCCGTATCCATCCGCCCCTGGGCTTCAACCGGTTCGCCCGTAACGTCGATTGGCCAGAGTCGCTCGCCGGTGCTGACGTCGATGACTTTGATATAAGCCCTAGCCGTGGGCTGAATCAACGGATTTTCAGGATCGCCCTGGATTTTAAAGTCGATGATGTTGACATAGAGTACATAATCCGCCTGGACTTGGCTTCCGATATGTTGGATGGATATTTTTTTGCCGTCCGGTGAATCTTTAGGGATTTGATTGACACTTTCGATACTGACCACACTGCCGGCCCGAACGGCTCCGCCTTCGACAAGCCCGTCGGCAATTTTCTTGGCCAGGACGGATTTCAATTCGGGGTTATTGACGGGAGACATGTAATCGTCGATCAGGACTGCCAATTTTTTCCCTTTGGCGATTTTGTATTTCGCTTCGACCAGCGGCCTCGGATCGGGTTGGAGCAGCATTCCAAGTCGGCATCCGCCGAGGGTAATGACGACCAGCATTAAAAGCAGGCTCTTTCGTTTCATTTTCATTTTCCTTCGACCGGCTCTTTTGTTTCATAAAACTTCTTGGCCAGTTTTTCTCCGAATAATTGCAGCAGAGCGGAACGAATTCGCAAATCCGTGGTCTCCATCATTCCCATCGGATGCTCGGGGTAGACGACTTCGATTTTTCCCGACCATACTTTACGCTGGGGGTTTTCCACTGGCAAGATACCATTGCAGTCGTAAAGGGCGGATTGGGCATTTATTCTGCCCTGGAACAAATTTGGAGCGCTACCGGGCCGGGTGACGAAATCCGAGACCTGGATAAAGAGGATCACGTCGGCGTTGAATTTTCTCCCAATCTGGACAATCGGCATGGAGTCGGCTTCGTACTGCGACCGCTGAAATTTATCCACGACGGCGATATCGACGATCTTCGCGTTTTTGACGTGTTCTTTAATGAAATATCGGGCATGGCTGGCCACGTCCTCTCGAATGGCGGGATAGTCGAACAGGAGAGATTCATCAGCCCAGACCCAGATGACCAGGTGTTTTCCGGGTAACTCGGCGTATTCCGCGGGAACCTTCCTGGTTTGACCCTGACCCAGGACCGCCAGAGGAGCGGCAATGAGATTACATCCACCCACGGCGATAAGGAAACTCAGTAACAATCCGACTTTTACCGCACGGTATAGATATTTTGTCATCACTATGATTTCTCGCTTTTTTTAATGACGCAACGGAAACTCATGAGTGATGAATGTACCATAAACCAGGCGGAAAATCCATCCCGACATAAAGGCGAGAAGAATTATCGCGATAAGCCATTTTTTCGACCAGTGAAACCAGAATGGTTTCCAGGACTTTCCGGTATACAGTACGGATATCGCTCCCCAGCCCAGATAAATCACCATCAGGCACAGCAAGGCGCCAAACGGCTGGGCGAGAAACGCTCGATCGGGTCGGCCATGCATCAGGTAGGTAAACGATCGGGTCATATAACAGGTCGGGCATGGGTATCCGGTGGATTGCAGAAATCCGCAAGGACTGAGAAATCTGTAACCGGTATTCGAAGTGTTCTCCAGCCGAATCGGATCAAGATAAACGGCCACGCCCAATAACCCCAGTACAAAAGCAAGAACAATAAGAGCCCGGATACGTAGGCGAAATGAGCCACCATTTTTCCGCGTATCTGATATATTGTCAGACATTATCCTAATAACCTCGTTCAATTCAATTTAATATCCAACACTCGACATCCACCACTCAAGTGAAGAGAGAGCGACGAAACGGCGTATCGTTTTTCTTTACTTGGATGTTGGGTGTTGAGTGTCGGATATTGGATATTTAATTTTAATGTATACAATTATATGCAATGCGTCTCTACGGACCGCTTACATAATATTCCTTATCCTGCTGAATTTGCGAATGTATCTTTTTTTCTCGACGCAGGGATTCAATAATTTGTATGGCTTCGTTCCTGGAAAGTCCCAGTCCGGCGATGATGTCATTTAAGGTGCAAGGCCGGCGGCGAAGCATTTCCAGGACCGTATCGGCCTGGGGATGGAATTGCCCGGTAACTTGCGGAGTTGGAAAATCAGCGATCACTTCGGCGCGGGGGGTAAAGAGATCGGCCAGTTCCTCCAATCGCTGGGCTGACACCAGTTGAACGAATTTTTCCGCGGGTGGACGAACGGCGGTATTAAGCTGGATTTTAGCGCAGTTAAAAGGCCGGACCAGATCGGCAATCTTTTTTACCTGGCCGATATCATCATTGATTCCACCAATCAGAAAAACTTCAAGCCAGACTTTTTCAGGACAGGTTCGGCATAAACGATTTAATCCGTCCAGAAGCTTTTGAAAATTGATTTCGCTGGTTGGGCGATTAATTTTGTTGTAGGTTTCTTCATCTCCGGCGTCCAGTGAAGGGATGACCAGATCGGTCCGAATGACGGCCTGGAAAACTTCATCGTTCCACAGCGTCGAACCGTTGGTGATGATATCGATGGGCACATCGGTCAAAAGATGAATATGATCGATCAGTTCACCCAGGCGGCTGTAAAGCGTCGGTTCGCCCGATCCGGCCAGGGTGATATAATCGGGCCGGGGACACTGAACCAGCGTCTCTTTGATTTGTTTGACTACTTCGTCCATCGGCACGAATTCCCGTCGTTCCAGGGCCAGATGCGTCGTTCGGCCAAGTTGGCAATAAACGCAGTCGAAGGTGCAGGTCTTGAAGGGAATTAGATCGACCCCCAGGGAACGCCCCAATCGACGGCTGGGAACGGGACCGAAGATGAATTTCTGATTTTTAATTTCTGATTTATGATTGTTTACCATTGGGCCTCTTCGAAGGGATTTAGCGGAGCTTTGGGTTTGGGTTTCGGCAGAATATTCAAGATCGATTCGGCGAGCTTCAAATCGGAAGGCACGGTAATCTTTAGATTCGTTATCTCGCTGTGAACGATCGCTACTTTATAGCCTGCCATTTCGGCTACCTGGGCGTCATCGGTGATATTCCTTACCGATGAGGATAGTTTTTTGTAAGCGTCCCGGATCAGATCGGCCTTAAAGACCTGCGGGGTCTGGGCCATGTAAAGATGGTTTCGCTCCACAGTCTCTTCAATCAAATTATCCTTACCCACTTTTTTGAGGGTATCCGAGACCTGCACAGCCAGAATCGCGGCGCCATGTTTTATCGCCGCTTGAAAAACCTCGCTGATTTTTTCATGGGTCAGACATGGCCGAACCGCGTCATGAATGGCGATCATTTTGGCCTGTGGATCAACCGTGTTCAGGGCAAGCTGAACGGTCTTGTAACGCTCCGCGCCGCCTTTAACAAGGCGAACCCCCATGAAACCCAGATTCGCTCCGAATTTGGTTTTCACCATATCGTAATCATCAGGACTGACGACGAGAATCGTCTCCAGAACATCTTCCCGGTTGATAAACATTTCCAGTGTGCGAAGAAAGACCGCCCGTCCGTCGATCTGGGCAAACGGTTTTTTTATCTTCCCGCCAAATCGCGTACTGTTGCCCGCGGCGGGAATAATGACCGAAAATTCTTTTGCCATTTTTATCCTCCTAAGCCTGGTGTCCGTTAATTCGCGGATCGGTCCCATCATCGACCCGGGCGAAAATCATCCTTCCCGCCGAGGTTTGCAGCGAACTGGTGATGTTTACAATCAGCATTTCACCGATCCGCTTCCGGGCCCCTTCGACGACGACCATCGTTCCGTCTTCCAGATAAGCCACCCCCTGCCCTTGTTCGACCCCGGCTTTGATGATTTTGACTTCGAGGGTTTCCCCCGGCAGGACCACGGGTTTTAAGGCATTGGTCAAATCATTGATATTGACGACCTCCACCCCTCGGATATGCGCGACCTTGTTGAGATTAAAATCGGTGGTGACGATTTTACCTTTAATATCCTCGGCCAGAGTTACCAGTTTTTGATCGACCGGTTGACGAATATCATGCCCTGGCTTTTCGTAGATACTGATATCCAATCCCTTTTCCGTTTGTAATTTATTGATGATGTCCAGCCCTCGCCGACCGCGATTCCGTTTGAGTCGATCTGTGGAGTCGGCGACGGCTTGGAGTTCCTGGAGCACGAACCGCGGGACCACCAGGGGATTATCGAAAATCTTCGTTTTTGCCACATCCAGAATCCTTCCGTCGATAATGGCCGATGTATCGAGAATCAACGGTCGGCCGCCTTTGATCTGTTTTTCAAATTCGACGTAAGGGATGACAAATCGAATATCGTCTTTGGTCTGAAGGATAAAACTGACCGACAGGTAACAGCAAATGATTCCAACCACCAGTTTGGCAGCACTGACGGCGGGGGTGTCGCGATAGCTGGTGACCACCGTCTGGGGAAGTGCTTTGCCGTTGACATCACGCATAATGGTCGAATAGATCGGTTCACGCAAATCCGAGGCGATTACCCCGATGACCATATCCATCACCAGGGAAAAAATAAACGCCAACAGCATCCCGGCCAGCAAACCCATAAAAAGACCCGAAATCGCGGAAAGCGATTTCCGCGAAATCAGTAAATCCAATCCGATGATCAGGATTCCGATCCCGACCAATCCCAAAAGCACGGATTGCTTATGAAAAACAAATAACTTATACCCTTCGTTAATCGCTTTGGTGTCTTCGGCGGGACTGTTCATGACATAAGACAGAGCGATGGCAACCAGGCACATCAAAAAAATACCGCGGATAATTTGTAAGAGCATAAATTTATCTCCGAATTAGGCTTTATGATATATTAATTTATTATACAAGGGTTCATAGGAGTATCAACACATTGAATTTTATTCCATCTTATGCGTGAAACCTTATCTTAATTTGGGTATAATGAACAACCTTATTATTTTGTTTATGATAAAAGGCTAAGAACCCAAAACGATAACAGGAGTAATTTTATTATGATCAAAGCGACCGAAATCCGGCGTGGCATGGCGATTATCCTTGAAGGTGTCGTTTATGTTATTGTGGACTTTCAGCATACCGCCAAGGGAAACTGGCGGTCTTATATTCAATTGAAGATTCGGAGCCTCAAAACCGGTCAGTTGCTGGAAGAGCGAATCCGGTCCACCGATACCGTGGAAGAGGCCTTTATCGAAAAGAAAGAAATGGAATACCTTTATTCCCAGGGGACCGATCATGTGTTTATGGATTATGAAACCTATGAGCAGGTTTCCATTTCGCATGACCTGATCGGCGATGTGATCAAGTGGCTCAAACCCAACACTCCGGTCCAGGTCACCATCTACGAGGGGATCGTCGTTTCCATCGAAGTGCCCAATACCGTGGAACTCATGGTCAAGGAAACCCCACCCGTGGTCAAAGGGTCCACCGCCACCAATCAGCCCAAAGAAGCCATTTTGGAAACCGGCGTAAAAGTGCGGGTGCCGGGATTTATTGACGCCGGTGTGGTTATTCGCGTGGATACCCGCACAGGGGAATATCTGGAAAGGGCAAAATGAGCGACATTCTCGGCCTCATTCTGAAAAAAGTTTTCGGCTCCAGCAGTTCGCGATACGTCAAGGCGAATCGGCAATTTGTCGCGGCCATCAATGAACTCGAACCGGTTTACGAAAAATTGTCCGATGAGGAGCTACGGGCCAAAACGGGCGAATTCAAAAAACGAATCGAAGAAAAAAAACAGGAAATCTTTCACGATAAGTCGCTGTCTGATCTCCTGATCGAATTGCAGGAAGTTCCGGAAGAACGGCGGAAAAAATTAAAACAGCAGATTATTTCCGGTCTGACCGACTGCGCCGCCATTGTCCTGCCCGAAGCCTTCGCTACCATCCGCGAGGCGAGCAAGCGCCACCTGGCCATGCGGCATTTCAATGTCCAGATGATCGGCGGAAGAGTCCTGCATGAAGGAAAAATCTCGGAAATGGCCACCGGGGAGGGAAAAACCCTCGTGGCGACTTTACCTTGTTATGTCAACGTGCTGCTCGGTCTTAGGGTCCACGTGGTCAGCGTCAACGATTATCTTGTCAAACGCGACCGTGACTGGATGTCGCCGATTTTTGAATCCCTGGGCCTGACCGTCGGGGCGATTCAATCGGACATGGATAGTGTCGGAGAGGCCCGAAAGGAACAGTACGAATTTGACATCACCTACGGAACCAATAACGAACTGGGTTTCGATTACCTACGAGATAATATGAAGGTCCGGCGGGTAGACCAGGTGCAGGGGCCGCTCAATTACGCGATCATCGACGAGGTCGATTCGATTCTCATCGATGAAGCCCGAACGCCACTGATCATTTCCGGACCGGCCAGGGATGATGTGAACCGATACCGCATCGCCGATCGTGTGGCCAGAACCCTGACCGCAAAACAGCAATCGGCCATTCACGAAACGCAATCACGGATCAAAAATCTTGACCCCCTAAAGAAGCGTGCGTCGGAAGCTGGTATCCCCGAATCGCGGGTGGAAGACGGCGCCAAAAAGTTTTCCCAGGACCCTACCTGGCTGACGGAAGATGAAGCGGCGGCGATCAATCACACGCTTTATTATGTGGTCGAGCGCGACCGGAAAACGGCGCACATGACGCATGACGGAGTAACCGTGGCACAGGAAGTGGCGAATATCGGCTCATTTTACGTCGGAGCCAACATGGAATGGCCCCACCTTATCGATAATTCCTTACGCGCCCATGTTGTCTATGAGCGGGACAAGGATTACGTGGTCAAAGACGGGGAAGTGATTATCGTAGATGAATTCACCGGACGACTCATGGTGGGCAGGCAATGGTCCGATGGTCTGCACCAGTCCGTGGAAGCGAAAGAAGGAGTCCGGGTCAAGGAAGAAACACAAACCTTGGCCACCATCACTATTCAGAATTTTTTCAAACTCTATTGCAAGCTCTCCGGCATGACCGGAACAGCCATGACGGAGTCGGAAGAGTTCATGAAAATTTACGGCCTGGAGGTCGTTTCCATTCCGACCAACCGGCCCATCAACCGTATCGATCACAACGACCGCATTTATCGCAGCATGAAAGAAAAATACGACGCCATCGTCGAGGAAATCCGGTCGATTTCTCTCCAGGGATTCCCTGACGATCCGGAATTGGTCTTGAAGTTGCTCCAGGCCATGCGGGCCGTTTACGAAAAAGATTCCGCAGTAACCTCGCGAATAGACGAGGCTATCAAAGCCGCCCAGAACGATGAAAAAGAGTGGTCCCCCATGCGAGATTTACTGATCGAACTGACCCCCGAATTACCGGGTGGTAGGCCCGTGCTGGTCGGTACTGTCTCGATTGAAAATTCCGAAAAACTCTCGACCTTACTCACCCGTCGGCACGGAATCGATCATGAGGTCTTAAACGCCAAGAATCACGCCCGTGAGGCCGAAATAGTCGCAAAGGCCGGTTTCCGGCATGATCCGAAACACGGCGGGAGAAACCTGGAAGGCAACGTTACCATCGCCACCAACATGGCCGGTAGAGGAACCGATATCAAACTGGATAAGGGCGTGGTCTATCCCAAATGCGTCGGCGCTTTGATCAAAGAAAACAACGTTATCGCCACCAAGTGCTGCATCCATTGCCCGGAATGGGACGGTGTTTGCGCCCACTGTTTCAAACCTAAAATCGATTCGCGGTTTCCCCTTTTGGGTCGAACATTTTGCAAACTCGAGCCGCCCTGCGGGTTGCACATCGTCGGAACCGAACGTCACGAAGCCCGCCGGATCGACAACCAGCTTCGCGGCCGCGCTGGTCGCCAGGGTGATCCCGGTTCAAGCCGATTCTTCCTCTCCCTCGAAGACGAGCTTCTGCGAATGTTCGCCGGGGATTGGGTCTTGAAAATGCTCGACTGGCTGGGAATGGAAGAAGGCATGGCCATTGAAAACAAACGAATCTCAAGTGGAATCGAACGCGCTCAGAAAAAAGTCGAGGAGCGAAACTTTTCCATCCGCAAAAACCTCCTCGAATACGACGAGGTCATGGATTATCAGCGACAGATTTTCTATCGCCAGCGCCAGCGAATCCTCGACGGAAAAAATCTCGATCAGTTGATTTGGCAAATGATCGAGGACGTTGTGGACGAGGCCGTCGATACTTTCCTGGACGATCTGTATCCCGCCAGATGCGCGTCAGAATGGGCCAAAGGCACCCTGGGAATTATCGTCGCTCCCGAAAAACTCGATATGGATTCTCTGGAAGACCTCTCCGCGCGATTCAAGGAAGCGGCCCAGGATGAAGCCAGGAGCACCATTTCGATCACTATCGGCGAATACCTCGATCCCGATATCGAGCGTAAGGATTGGGATTACCGCGGACTTGCCAAATGGGCTATGAGCCGTTTCAACGTTTCCCTTTCGCTGACCCATCTGGCCAAGCAGGAACCAGTGGAAATCGAAGAACAACTTATTAGCAGCGCGATGGAGAAACTCGACCGCTTCGACTTTAGCCCCCTCAATCGCTGTCTGGACTCCAATTACTCCCGATCGGCCTTGGCCGACTGGACGAAAAATAAATTCAACGTGGCGGTTCGGCTTCAAGACATCGTCGAACTGTCCCCGAAAACGCTCACAAAATTCATCGGTGATCAGGTCCATGCCGCCTACCATCGTCGGGAAATCGAATTTCCCGTCGATTTTGCCCTCAGCAATACGCTGCTCGCCCAGGAACAAACCGAGACCGCTTCCAGCGCCGGCGCGCTCGTGGATTGGGTCAATCATAAATACAACGCCGGCTGGAAGCTAGAAGACCTTCAGAATCAGGAACTTAACCAGATTCGTAACCAGATCGTCCAGCTCGCGGAAGATTTCATGGACAAAGGCAAGCTGGAAGACCAAATCGACCAGGCCATCGCCCAATATGACGACCGGCTGGACGAACTTGCCCAATGGGCAAAACAACGCTTCCTGGTCGATCTTGATATTCAGAATCAGACAAAAGAATCCATCCGCGACCCGCTCGTCGCCAGGGCAAGGTCCTTCCTGCGAAGCGAACTTACGCACCTGGAGGAATTCGTTCTGCTGAACGTCTATGACAGCGTCTGGAAGGAACACCTTCTGGGCATGGATCATCTGAAAGGGGCGATCGGTCTTCGCGGCTACGCCGAGCGCGATCCCAAGATCGAGTACAAGCGCGAAGGGACGCAGATGTTTCACCGCATGTTGGATTCGATCCGCGAGCAGGTGACGGACCTGATCTTAAAAGTCCATATCTCCGGGTCCATGCAGGCCAGGTCCGTCTGGCAAAATCAGCAGACCCAGCATGCGGAAGCGTCGCAATTTTCCGCTGAGGATCGCCAGGCCGCCATGCAGCAACAGGGTGAGGCTCAAGCCGCAAAAACCATCCGCCGCGACGTTCCCAAGGTCAAACCCAACGATCCCTGCTCTTGCGGGTCCGGTAAAAAGTTCAAAAAATGCTGCGGCAAAAACCACGGGTAGAAATGTCTAAATCCTAATTCCTAATGTCTAATCAATGACTAATTCTTAAATGACTAATATCTAAAAAGAACTGCTTACAGATTCTTCGCTTAGACATTTGGACATTAGTCATTGAGACATTGATTAGACATTAGGAATTAGGATTTAGACATTTTATCCTATAGACTTCCATCTGAACGTTATTCCAAATCCGGTTTTCGCTGATGGGATAACTCGCCAATTTTTCAAACAAGAGTCTATTACATAGAACCTTCCGCAAAAGCTGTGATGGCCGAGGAAAAACGTCCTGCCAGTTTGGGATATCTGGCGGTCCGCTTTCTACCACGATATAGCTAATCCCGTAATTCGCAATCAGGCTCAGAACATCAGATTCTGTATGCGCATAAAGCAGCTTGCTGCCGCGAATCGTTGAAACCCTTCCATCCGCTCCCTGTAGTCGCCGCATGTCAAAAACAAATTGGCCGTCACGGGTTGCATCAACCAGCACAAAATTCGCGTCGCCACTGGCCAGAATCAACCGCACCGCCACTTCGTAATCGCCGAGACGATCCGGATTCTGTCGCCAACCGTTGAGATATTGAAAAACCATCACCAAGCCAAGAATTATCGTTCCCGACTGTTTCAGACGCGTCTTTTCCAATCCCCCGCAAAGCCCCCCCACCGCCAGGAGCACTCCCGCCGGAGTTATCAGATAAAAATACCGCGTCTCCTTATAAGCGATCACGCTGGCAAACAGATAAAACAAAACGATCCAGAGTAAAGGAATTCGCAATTTCTTTATCTGACCCGTGGACGCGGAAATTAAAAATCCGACCGCTGCCAAACCCAGCATGGACCAGCTTAAAACATCCGGCAACGCCTTGATGTAAAACAACCAGTGGTCCAAAGAAATCAGATGCCGCCAAGCCAGTTCGCCCCGCACCAGAAACTTGCTCGAATAAGCGTAGGGGAAGGTAAAAACCATATAAGCCCCAATCACGATCAGACTCGCCCCCGCCGCCAACGTATGTTCCGTGGAAAAGGCCTTTTTAAATTTCAGCGTTTTGATCAGATCGATAATCAGGACCCCGCCGAAAAACATGGCCCATTGACTGGTGAACACCGCCAGCACCATCGCGACCGAGGTCAATGCCAGCCACAAAATCGACCGGCTCGATTTATACTTCAGGTAACAACCGCAGCAAATCAGCAGCATCGCGGTCGCCGGAACTTCCAGCATTACTTGCCGCGACCAGAGCACCGTGGATGGAAGACTCGCCCACAACCCCGCCGCCAGAACGCCCGACGCATGATCGTATAATTGCCGACCCACCCAGTACATCGCCAGCACACCCGCCGTAGCGAAAAATAGCACGCTCATCCTCGCCGCCAACACGGAGACACCCGCGATTGCATAAAAAAATGCTTCCACCATCGCGAACACCGGCGGATAAGAAACGATAATCCCCAAACACGGATACCGGGAAAAATAATTCTGCGCCCACTCCCGCCCCGCCCCCGCCGGATGCGCCTTTACAAAATCAAAAACAAACACCCCATCCATCGCATAAACAGCTTCATCGGACCCACTGAAACCCCCGACATAAATCTGCCGCGACCAGACGGCAAGGCCGGCGACGAGGATGACGATGATCCACCACCCGCTCTCAAATCGAAACCAGTTATGATCATTCTTGTTAACCGGCATGCGATTTGGTATGTAGGTCTCTAGCCAACCAACGGCTCGCAAGTTCGGACAGGCTGCAACCGGACCGCCGAGCTATACGATAAAGTTTGCGGGCGACTTTTTCCTCGATGGGTATTGTTACCAGTCCTCGCTCCGGCCGAAGATCGACCAGACATTTGTTGCCTTTAAATATTCCATCATCTTCGAAATATCCCGCATCGATCAGGTCCACAGGATCATATTTTTCATAATACTTGGCTTTGACTTTATCGGAAGCGCTTGCCGGTGGAGGCGGAGGAATAATTTTTATTTTTTTCTTACGGACCATATTGTTTCCTCTTTTTGCGATATAAACGGACCAATCGGGGTCTTGCCGTCATGGCATGAAAGACCCACCAATAATCATCTTTATCCTCAAAAACCACTTCGAGAAAGCGTCCGCCGGATGTTTGACCGACCGCCAAATAAGTTCCAATTCCTCCCAACGGATTTCGTAATTTCAAATGTATTCCAGACAAACATTCCTTTACTTCTTTTTCCATTACATGGTGCTTGGCCAGATTGTCCCTGTGGCAACGTATCGGTTTCACTGTGGCGTTGGGTCCTTTCGATTTTAGATTATAGCGTTAATTTGAAATAAACGAAAGGGTGATTTTGCTTGATTCTTTATCAATGTGTGCCAAGATTTCAGGCAAACGTTGTTATGAATACAGGCTTGATCGGCAAAAATTCAAATTGCAAAGGGAACACGCAACGGTAAAATGGCACTATAAACCTTTTTATGTACGCACTTATAGGGTTATAAGGGTTCGTCATGCAGGAAAACAACGCCGAAAGATTAACGAATTTCGCCTTAATTCTCGATACCTTTTCTTATCCCCTTCGAGGGCACGGTCCCTTTCTTATCATCGGATACTTGCTATGTAATCTGGCACTGGACATTTTGAAGCACGTGCCTTTCGCGGGGAACTTCCTTATATTTCCTTTCCTGTTTTTCAACACCTACGTTACTGCCTTCATCATTAATGTCTTCACGACGTCCAGCGAGGGGGATAAAGACTTTCCCGATTGGCCAAGTTTCACCGACTGGCGGGAGGAAATCCTTCAACCTGTGTTGCTGATCCTCGTCGCCACCTTCATTTGTTTTGGGCCGGTGATCATCTATAATTTCTACAACCCGAAGGTCTTTAATTCCGTTGCGTCGATCCCTCGATATCCTTCCTGGATTTGGATATATCTTTCAGTGGCCATCTTTTACTACCCGATGGGCCTTTTGGCAGTTATTCTCCATGATTCGTTGTTTGCCTTGAATCCCTATCTTGTGTAAAGTCCATCATCAAGACTTTCCACTCGCACTTCTTTACTTGGTTGGTAATAATGGCCATCCTCGCTCTGACGATCTGCTTTAGCGTAATTCCTTATGGAAAATACCTATCTAATTATTTTCTTGGTTTTTACTTCCTTCTTGTTCAAGCCCATATTCTTGGCCTGTTTTATCATCGAAACCGTGAAAAACTCAAGTGGTATTGAAAAATACACCATTCTCTTTTTTACTGAATTATAGCGGAGGCGCAAAGGCATGCCACCCGACAGGATGTTTCATATTAAACCATATATTTGTATTGACGTTTATCTGGGTAATTATATAGAATTAATTATATGACGAAGGCAACTTTTGAATGGGACGATAAAAAGGATAGGCAAAATCAGATGAAACATGGAGTTTCATTTTATGAGGCACAATATGCATTTGCCGACCACAAACGCGTTATTCTGGAAGACTTGGAACACAGCCGATTTGAAAAACGTTATTATTGCCTTGGTGCGGTTGAAAGAGGGCTTTTGACGGTACGTTTCACGTTTCGGGGAAATGTAATTCGCATCATCGGCGCCGGTTTCTGGCGGAAAGGAAAAGACATATATGAAAAACAAAACAAAATACACGAATGAACCGCTCGGAAAAATTCGCGTGGTGGAGGATTTTCTGCCCCCGCCGGACGATCTGGTTTTTAAAGACGATCAGGTCAAGGTGACAATGTCGCTCAGCAAGTCAAGCGTTCAATTTTTCAAGGGTGAAGCCAAAAAACGCCATACGCCCTATCAAAAAATGATTCGCAACCTGCTTGATCTTTATGTCCAAAGGTTTCGGCGGTGTTCTTGATCTATTGGATCGCCCGAATACTCTTGACCCGAAGTTGGATCAACCCGCCTCCTGAATACTCATCGAGGATCGGCTCAAACGCCACCTGGCATTGCCGATCATCCATCAAACGTTCCCGCATTTCAGCCTGACCGAAGGCGATGGCTCGGAAAATCTTACCGTCCCATCGGATCGTAAACGTCAAATGCTTGCCGTCGGAGCCGACAATTTTTGGTTCCCCCAAAAGCGTGGTTTTTCCCGTGGCAAAAATCGGCCGGGGATTGCCATGCCCGAACGGTCCCAACCGTTTCAGCTGCCAGATAAAATTAGCGTCCAGTTCCTCCGCCTTGGCCAGAGCGTCAATTTCCAGGGCAGGCAGCACGGTCGCATTGGAAAGAACTTTCCCCGCGTGTTCCTGAAGGGCTTTCATAAAAGGAAAAATGTTATCCGATTTCAATCGCAATCCCGCAGCCATGGCGTGACCGCCGTAACCGGTCAAATATTCGCTGCACGCGGTCAAGCCCTGGTTGATATCGTATCCCGCGATGCTGCGGGCCGATCCTTGTCCGCGCTCGCCGTTGATAGCGATCATCACAACGGGCTTGTTGAACCGTTCGACAATTTTGGAAGCCACGATTCCAATTACCCCGGCGTGCCAACCTTCCCTGGCCAAAACCAAAATCGACATCTGATCGACCAACTGGCCTTGATAGTCCGCCAGTTCGATGGCTTCGCGGGTGATCCGCTCCTCCAGTTTCTGACGGGCGCGATTCTGTTTATCTAGGAAACTCGCCAGTTTCTTCGCCCGGTCCGCGTCGGAAACGATCAGCAATTCCAGAGCCTCGCTGGCATGACCCATTCGACCGGCGGCATTTAAGCGTGGAGCCAACACGAACCCTGCGTGATAACTATCCAACTTGCTGTCGTCCAGATTAGCCGAGGCCAGCAGCGCCAGCAGACCCGGCAGTTTGGTGTGTGAGAGTCGCTCCAATCCGAACTTGACGAGAATTCGGTTTTCTCCTTTCAAGGGAACCACGTCGGCGATGGTCGCCAGCGCCACCAAAGCCGTCAGTTCCACCAAAAGCTCCCTGTACACGTCATCCACCCGCTTGCCCCCGGAAACTTCCCGCGCCACCGCCCAGGCCAGCTTAAACGCCACAGCCGCCCCGCATGGATTCACGTCGATATTTCTGCCTACTTCCGCGCAACGCGACGGATGAATGACCGCAAACGCGTCTGGAAATTTCAAATCAGGCTCATGATGGTCGGTAACAATGACGGTTAATCCCACCTCCCGAGCACAGGCGAGCGCCACATGATCCCGAATACCGCAATCGACGGTAATTAGCAGCCTGGTCCCTTGTGCGACCAATTTCTTGATCGCCTGAATATTAAGCCCGTACCCTTCCTCGATCCGGTGCGGCACATAAAAATTTACCTTTGCGCCCGCCTGGGACAGAATGTGCCACAAAATGGCCGTGCCCGCGATCCCGTCCACGTCATAATCCCCGTAAATGACGATTGATTCTTTCTCTTTGACTGCCTGGAAAATCCGCTGTGCGGCGGAAAGTAAATCCGGCAGATCGTCCGGTTCGGTCAGACCATTCAGCTTCGGGTCCAGAAATTTTTTCGCCTCCTCCAAATCCGAGATTCCCCGGTTATATAAAACCTGGGCAATCGTCGGGCTGATCCCCAGTTTGACCGCCGTTTCCTGGGTGCCCGCCCACACCTCCGCTATATGCCATGACCGTTCCAAACACTAACCTCCAGTTATGAAACTAACTCTATCCCACCAATGAATATTTTTCCATCAGCAAATTTTAAGTTTTACTATCCCGTGACTGGAAGTCGTCTCTTCAATCCAAAATCCAAAATTGAAGTGACGCCGTAATGACACTACCAGTGACAACCTCAATGTGGAAGCTCGTTTAAAATCAGGTCGTGGATTGAATAATCACGGCCGACCCATCGGGTCTGAGAATGATTTTGGGTCGTTTGGTGGGTTGTATTTTACCTAACCAGCGGCAGAAGCCGGCCGATTGGCTTTCCCCTGGGCCTCGGGCGTTCCGCCGCTCTCGGTTTTCCTCCTGATCTGATTGTCTCCGCCACGATTGATCTTACCATAAGAACGGACCGCCGGCCAGATGCCTGTCAGTTCCTGCCGCTCAAAAATTTCTTCTGCATAATGTCGATTGATCGGAACCAGGCGGACGCGCCCATCCTGCATAAAATAAATCCGCTTAAAAGAACAACCGCTGATCCGGCTGAGTTGAGAAAATCGGACGAAACACGGATCACCCTCAAACGCAATGGTATTGGGTGATGCGATCAACAACGTTCCATCGGGAAAATCGGGTTCCATAGAATTACCGGAAACATAAAATCCAAACGCGTTCGGATCCGAAATATCCGGAACCGCGATATAACCGTCCGCCACCCCGGCTGGATAATCCAGATCGGTAAACTCCTGGGGGTAACCGGCAGCCGCTTTATTGATAATCGGGATCGAATGCAAATCACCGGGAAAGAGGGCGGAATTAAAGGGTAAGTCGCTTTCCGCCGTTTCGCGGCGGGCAGGCTCACTGTCCGAAACCTGATCGATCAATTTCATAAGATACTTAACCGCCGTCGGATCGGACCGCTCCATCTCGGCCTTGATGTGAAAACTTTCGCTCTCCTCTTCGCTTAAACCCAAAACCTCACAAATCGCCTGCCGCTGATTCTCAGGCGGAGGCTTTTTTCCGATCTCCAACTTGCTGATATACCCAATACTCACTCCCACCGCTCGCGCAAGGGCGGATTTATTCAAACCCGCCCGCAGACGATAGTTCGACAGCATTAGCCCCCATGTTGTTTGTTCCAAAAAAAAATTCATTTATCAATTTTCACCATAGAGACGCATGCAATTCGTCTCTACAATATATTTTAAAAGATTAGCCTTGACTGGTCAAGTCAATTCTGCTAAAATTCGCAAATAAGGGGAAATTTACCCCGGATAGAAAAAAAACATCCAGTCAAGTCATTCATCTAATGAGGTATAACTTATTTATGACTAACAACTTACAAAACGACACTCATCCGGAAAAACTAATTTCAATTCAAAAATGCCCCAAGTGCGGCTCAAGGGACTTAATGAAGCAAAATTTACCCGACGGCCAGATCGAGTTAATCTGCCTCGACCTTGAGTGCGATTTCGCCCAGGTGAACCCGGACAATCACTCCGGACAACCCCCCATGTCCAACAGTTTCTCCGAACGAGTTGTCCGATTGAACGACGATCAGCTTAAGCAATTGCAGGAAAAGCTTCGGGAATCCAACCAAGCTCTTACCGGCCGAGCTGCCCGAATCGCCGGACGACAATTGGCCGTCGTTAATGCCGAATTGAAACGACGCTGCAACAATTCCCAACCGCGAAAGGACGATCTGGTGGAAAACACAATAAACAACCTCAACGCAAAGGCAATCCCTCCCCAATTCAACACACCCCAAGCCGCCGCCAGGAGAATCCAAGGAATCCGCGAATACTACCGGCGGCGAAAACCCAGTCCGTCCCAGCCGGAATATTCAGGCCAAAATATTACTTCCACCCGATGGTTCGACACCCTGATCAAAACTCTGCGAGACGAAGCCTCACGCCATGAGCAGGCCGCCCACAGTTACGCTCGCGTCCCAGACCTTTTTGTTCTCCATATCGAACATTCCGCCCGAGCCTTCGAAATTTACCGAATCGTTGACATGTTGAACAACTATCTTCCCTTTATGCGCTCCGATGATCTCGGATAGTAGGTTTTCTTCAGGATTGCTTTGCGTAACGATTTCGTGTAAAATGAAGCATTACGAGAATGAAGAAAGGAACGAAAATGGGCACACCGGCCAATGAAATGCTGAAAACCATCAAGACCCTTTCGGACGCCGAAAAACTCAAAATTGTAGATGCCCTTCTGGAGGACTTGGACAAGCCCGACCCGGAAGTGGACCGCGTCTGGGCCGACGAGGCCGAGCGAAGATATAAGAAATTTCAAGAGGGGTCCCTCAAGACCACGGATTATGAACAAGTTATGAAAAGGTATCGGACGCAGTGAAAGTCAGGTTCCTTGAATTAGCCCGACAAGAATTAGACGATACGGTGGCTTGGTATGACGCCCAGGTTCCGGGGTTGGGTTCGGAATTTCTCGATGAAATCGACCGGGCAATAGGAAGGATCGTCGCTTGGCCATCCTCTTGTGAAGAAATAAAACCGGGAATTCGCCGGTGCCTGATCAGTCGCTTTCCTTATGGGCTGATTTATGCGGACGAAACAGAAGCTATCGTCATTCTGGCCGTTGCCCATCTTCATCGTTATCCCAGATACTGGACAGAGCGAACAGATGAGATTTCCTAACCAACGCGACGTTACCTGGGAAATCAAAAAGATCATCTTTGAATATTTTGAATATATTGAGGAACAATGGAAAGAATTTTATCGCCGGAGAAAACCATGAACAAGATTCATAAGGTTAAGAATGTTCGCTTTGAGAAGGATACGTTGATAATAACGGTGGATGGTAAACCCAAGCGGTTTGCTTTAAAGAAAATTTCTCCGGCCCTGTACCATGCATCAGAAAAGGATCGAAACCGGTTTGACGTCTCCTCGTCCGGTTACGGCATTCATTGGCCCACACTGGATGAGGACCTTTCAATTGACGCCTTGCTCGATATTGTACATAGGCCAAAGGTCAGTGAAGCAGTATCATAAATAGGCAATAAAGGGTGGATGTGTGAGTGGAATTCAGATGTCATTCTTCAACGACCTTTGAAAATAGACTACGTCTATTATTCGGCCCCATTTTTCACCCACTCTTTTGAAATGCCCACATTCTTCGTATTCCAATTTGCGGAACAGCTTTATACTGGCCGTATTTTCACCGGAGATTGAAGCTATCAGCATTTTGATTCCATTTACCACGGCAACCTTTTCCAGATATTTTACTGCCTGGGTTCCCAATCCCCGATGGGTAAAATCTGGTTTTAGATAAATACCTATTTCAGATGTCCTGTCATAGGCCTCTAAATTCTTATATTGAGTCAAAAAACAAAATCCTGCGATTTCGCTAAGATAGTAAATCAAATATGTCTTGTATCGGCTGTGATTGAGGAAGATAAAACTTCTCAAAGTCTCCATTGGGATTGGGTCCAAGCGAAAAGTTACTGTTGTGGTAAGGATATAATGATTGTAAATATCAAGGACAACAGGCAAATCCTCTTCTTCAATGCTTTTAAAATTTATCTCTTTCATTTTTGTTCTAAAAACCATATTTGTCTAGTACGGCATCAAAGGCACACCTGACCCTCCCATGAGCAGCACCTTTCGGACGTAGAGAATTTCAAAAACCGCCTGAACAGCAAGAAGGAGAACAATAATTAAATATAGTCGTCCAGCATCCCCCCATGCGTGCTTGAACGCTTGCCAGCGAGAAGATACTCCTTGCCTTTTCGGAAAGATAACGGAAAGTCCGATATTCGCACCGGCCGCTGTCGCAATAACATAAGTGACCCACTCAAGAAACCCCATGAGCAAAAACAAAAACACAGACAGGAAAGAAGAACCATGAATACCGGCAAGGCCCATACCTTGCATCCAGCCCCCAAGAAGAAGACTGAAAGCAATCGGTACGATCAGAATACTGGACAGTGTGAATTGTACGAAATCCCCAAGCAGATTTAATGTAAACACAAGCCCACTGCAAATTGCTATTGTTCCCAACTGTCCCTCACGCAATGGCTGGCGAAACTTGCCAAAAATCTTTTCCACCTGCGCCTTCTGTGTTTCATCAGCTTTCTCCTCATAGGAACGAAACGCTTTCGGTCCAAAATGGCTCGTCGCCAAGCCAGCTGCCACTGACAGGATGTAAAGAATCCCAATTCCGATGAGCACCCACTTCAACTGCTTGAACGTTTTCCAAACTGCTAATAACATCTTATACTCTCCTTAGTAGGATGAGTCGTGCCGCTTCATATATATTTACACTTTATACCTAATTCCTCGCAATATGACAAGGACGGCATTGTTCGCTTTGCCTTTGGCCTTGTCATGTTGAGCGAAGCGAAACATCTGGCCAATACTTCCATGAAGCCAGATCCTTCACAAACTCAGGATGACAGAGAAGAGACACGGGTAAGAATACCTGACTATGCCACCCGATGTTCCTTTTAGAGCATTTCAGCATTTATCGTACACATATCCACACGATTTGAACCATCCTTGGGCATCCTGAGCGGTGACCGCATCCAAGGCAACCGCAATGGCTTGGATTAAGGCCTCACGGCTACGGGCTTTGATCCGGCGGAGGATGGCCTTGATCTTACTCCACATTTTTTCGATTGGGTTGAAGTCCGGTGAGTACGGGGGAAGGAATAGAACCCTCGCCCCTATTGCCTCGA
>Ga0265292_1001420_pt1 | contig 21141 bp, 17 predicted proteins | sample Munlanlewell296A_FD_189080 | JGI IMG/M metagenome (GOLD analysis project Ga0265292, IMG submission 189080) | Leachate microbial communities from a municipal landfill in Southern Ontario, Canada - Leachate well 296A | ecosystem: Engineered > Solid waste > Landfill > Unclassified | place: Canada... | reverse complement strand
CCAGGTCAGCGTGAGTGCTACGGTTGATCCGTCAATCACCGCTGCGCTTGACACCACCACAGCCGCCCTGGGTACGCTCTCCACGACGAGCGTGAGCAAAGCCGCGGTCGTCTCCACGGTCACGACAAACGCGCAGAACGGGTTTACGTCGTCTGTGAACTACAACAATAAACTCCGCATTGACGTGTCGAATGATATCAATGACACAACCGGCGGCACGATCGTTGCGGGCACGGAAGAGTTCGGGGTTTCAACCAGTGAGGCGACGGGCGTTGACATTGGGGTGTGGAGTCCCGCTTCATGTACGTCCGGCGCGACAACCTCGAACGCCACTGCTCTGACAGCAGCGGCACAAACGTTTGCCGCCGCCGCCGCGCCAGTCAGCGCTGATGCCACAACACTTTGCTTCCTCGCGTCGATCGCCGGAACCACCGCTGCCGGGGCATACTCAAACACCGTGACAGTCGTCACTACCGCTCGGTACTAATTCAATGACCTGGGGAATGAGATTGCACCACCGCGGACGTACACTGGCGTTCGTCATGATTGCTTTTGTGCTGTCGTTTTTCCTTGCGCACGCGAGTCGAGCCATCACGCTCATCCCGCCGTCACTTGAGTACGGTGCCAAACCGGGTGAGACGCTGACCACGAAGGTTAAGCTGTTCAACGAGTCTGCGTCGCCTGTGACGCTTTACCCCTCGTCCGACAACTTCACTGTCGGCGATGATCAAGGAACGCCACGGTTCACGAACACGCCGACCGAAGACCTCGCCAGTTGGATCAAGATGTCGACAGCCGCCGTGACGTTGCAAGCGGGCGACCGCCTCGACGTACCGGTGAAAATTTCTGTGCCGGCGAACGCTGACCCGGGCGGCCACTACGCGGCAATCTTCTTTGGCACCGCGCCGACCCCCACGCCGGGAACGAGCGGCGTGTCGATCGGCAACAAAGTAGGGGCGCTTGTTATTGTGCGCGTTGACGGCACCATTGAGGAAGCTGGCACGATTTCCAGTTTTACGGTTGATCACAGCGGCATGTACTCGCGGTTACCCGTGACGTTCGCCGTTCATTTTAAGAATACCGGCAACATCCACGTGCGTCCGGCGGGTAAGATTACCGTGCGCAACATGTTTGGAGGGATTTCAACCGTTCAATCCATCAACGGGTCGAATGGCGCCGTACTCCCGACCGGCAGCCGCACCTTCACGTCGACGTGGGACAAAGACCCGGCCACGCCGGGCCGCGCCAATTTTTTTCGTGAAATCGGCCGCGAGTGGCATCAATTCGCGTTTGGCCCGTACACGGCAGCAGTTGACCTCACCTACGGACTCTCAAATAGCAACATTACGTCAGCCAACGTGCGCTTCTGGGTTTTCCCGTGGCGCATCATCCTCGTTGCCGTGCTGGTTCTGGCACTCGTCATTGTTCTCCTGGTGTGGTTCGTGCGTTGGTACAACCACATGATTATCAGCCGAGTTCACAAGAAGAAAAGGAAGTAACCCATGGTACGACGGTCATTTGTGGTGCTGCTTCTGTTGGTAGCGATTCCGTTGTTGGCCGGTGCGGCTGATATTAGCGTGACCGCCACGGTGCCGAGTGAAATCCCGCCAACTCCTGCTGACACAGCGGTGGTTTTTCGCGGGATTGCGTACCCCAGTTCGTCCGTGTCGATCCATCGCGGCACAACGCTCCTGGCCACAGTACCGGCTGACCCCACGGCGCGGTTTGACGTGTCGATTGGCAGCCAAACGCCCGGCACATTTACCTACACAGTGAGTTCTGAGGACGCCCGCGGACTCGAGAGTACGCCGCTCAATTTCACGCTGACCCTCACCACCGGGACCACCGCCACAGTGACCGGAATTTTTTTGGGCCCCACCTTGTCGGTCGACAAAACCCAGGCACAGATTGGTGATACGATGACGTTCCTCGGTGCGACCGCCCCGCAAAGCCAGGTCAGCATTTATGTTTCTTCAGACACAACGCAGACGTTTACGACTTCAGCCGATACGTCCGGCGTGTGGACCAAGCAAGTCCTGGCGGATGACATCGGCGTTGGTTCCTACACCGCCAAAGTCAAAGCCGTAGCGCCGACCTCAGAAATTTCTTCATTCAGTGCTTCTGTAGCGTTCGCGGTAGTGGCGCAGGCGGCCGTGGATGCGTGCAGCGGAAAAATTTCCAGCGACATCAATTGTGACGGCAGCGTGAACTTGGCGGACTTCAGTATCCTGCTGTTCTACTGGAAAAAATCAAACCCGGCCAATGTTCGCGCGGATGTGAATGGCGACCACGTTGTGAACCTGACCGATGTGAGTATCTTTCTCTATTACTGGAGCTCATGAGATTGACGGCACCCGCCCGGTGGTTCGCAGGTCTGGCTGTGCTCTTCGGTGCCATCGTGGCGCCGCATGTTACATTGGCCGCCATTCTTTCGCCTATGCCTGTTGATGTGTCGGTGGATGTTGGTCGCACCGTATCTGTGACGCTGACGCTCGACAGCCAAGCCGAGTCCATCAACGTAGTGAGCAGTCGGGTGAATTACTCCAAGGATATCCTTGACGTGGAGTCTGTGTCGCGGGCTGGGTCGTTCTTAACGTTGTGGCCCGATCCGCCGGTGGTGGATGCAGCCGCCGGTACTGTGTCGTTTTCCGGCGGTATTCCCAATGGCACCGTCACGGCGAGCGGCCGGGTGTTGACGATAGTGTTTCGCAGCAAGGTGCGGGGCACGGCGCACATCACGTTCGATCCACAACACACGGACGTGTATAAGAATGATGGCGCCGGGACAAAGGCAACCGTGACGACGCGCGCCTCCACGGTGACGGTTCGCAATCAAGATTCGCTCACGCCGCAGCTGAGCTCACCCACACACCCCGACGAAAGCCACTGGTATCAGGGCCGCACGTTGACTGTGAATTGGCAGCGTTATGACGGGGCATTCTACAGCTACACGTTGAGTCGCGAGGCCACAGCTGCGCCGGACGACACTGCCGAGCAAACAGACGGCAGTGCCACGTACCCGAATCTTTCGGACGGCGTGTGGTATTTCACGCTCAAAGAAAAATTTGGTGACGATCCGTGGGGGACGATCGCCACGTATCGCGCCATGATCGACGGTACCGCGCCCGAACCCATTGAAGCGAGTGTTATTCGCGATGAAGCCTCACGCACGTGGCTGCTCAGCTTCACAGCCATTGATGCAACGTCCGGGTTGGCCGAGTCCGTGGTGGTGGAACGCCGACCGCTTTCACCCTGGTTTCCGTTTGTTCTGCGCGAGGATCGCACAGTGACGAGCACGCCGTACCGCCTGCACGACCAGCATCGTTTGAGCGAGCTGCGGATCATGGTGACTGACGCGGCTGGCAACACGCGTACGTTGCAACTTCCCAACAGCGGACTCACACGCCAGCGTTGGTATGTCAGCGCGTTCTACCTCGTCCTCGTGGTCATTGTCGTGTTGGTTGTCTTCCGCCTGCGCCGACGCCGTTCACAATTTGTCTCATAATTCTCGCATGATGTTGTCTCCACGAAGAATTTTCTCACCGCTCATCCTGGCATTGATTGCGGCTGGCATGTTCATGACATCGACGTCACCGGTCAGAGGTGCGGCGACTGCTTCGCTTTCACTCAACCCTTCCAGCACGAGCAACATGGTTGGCGACACTCTGACAGTCACGCTGAAGGTCAACACTGGTGGCGCACCTATCAACGCCGCTGAAGGCACCATTACGTTTCCCGCCGACGTATTGCAGGTGAAGAGCGTCAGCCAGAACGGATCAATTTTTACGTTGTGGCCGTCGGAACCAAGTTCCTCAAACAAGCATGGCACTGTGAGTTTTTCCGGCGGCAAACCAACTCCTGGGTATACCGGAACAAGCGGCACGTTGTTCTCAGTCGCGTTCACGGCCAAAGGTGAGGGGACTGCTCATCTGGCAATCACCGGCGCTCAGGTTTTGGCGAATGACGGTCAGGGCACAAATGTTGTTGGCACGGTAGGGAGCACAAACATTACGGTTGCTGCAGCAGATTCGGCACCAACCGCCTCGCCATCATCCGCGCCTCAACCCGCCATCACCTCCGCAACAAACCCGAACCAGGACACGTGGTATGCCACTGCTGATGTGAGTGCGTCGTGGACCGGAGGCAGCGGCGTGCTGGGGTACAGTGCCGTGTTTGATCACACCGCCGCCACTGACGCACCACAAGTTGATGAAGGTACGACGAGTGCGTTCAGCCGGTCAAACCTCGCTGATGGCGTGTGGTACTTGCACGTGCGCGCTCACTACGCGGCAGGGTGGTCAGCCACACAACACTACCGCTTCCAAATCGACCACACCGTACCAGCCGCGTTTCCGGTCGTGGTGACCCACGATCCGGTGAAGGATGGCACGGTGACATTGGCGTTTACTGCGACCGATGCGACGTCGGGCGTTGACCACTATAAGATGAAGATTGACGGCGGACCGTACGCTGCGGTGACCAGCCCGAAGATTCTTGAGAACGTGTTGCCGGGATCGCACAGGGTTGTCGTTCTCGCCGTTGACCGCGCCAACAATATTACCGAAGCCAGCTCGACGTTTGAGGTGGGTGGTCCCGTCGCGCTTGCGGTGACATTTGATCATACCCGCGTGCCGTTCGACCGCAGCGGTATGGCCACAGTTGTCGTGGGACAAACGCTGCGGCTGCGCGGATACGCTCGAGCCACAGATATTATCCACGTGGTTGTGCACAGCACCGAAAGCGTATTTGATTTCCCCGTGGCCGAGAACATTGATCCCGCGCCTATCGAACAAGTGCCTGTCGGCATGACAGCCTGGAAAATTGACTTCGCACCCACGCTGACGCCGGGCGACCACGAGATGAACGTGTCAGTGAAAACGGCTGACGGCCAGACGATCTCCGAAGCACCGGTCATTCGATTTCATGTGGTTTCGGGCGCCGTGCGCGTTGGGCAGTACGTTATTCCATTCTCACTCATCGTGCGCGCAGAGACTGTCGCACTGGTTGTACTTTTCGCCATCCTCCTCGTGTTCATCGGTTGGATTTGGCGTGAGCGTCGCGTTGTGAGTCGGTTGCGCAAGTCAGCAGGTTCACGAAAATAGACATCCCAGCGCTTCATTAGTAGCTTGTGAAATGCTATGCTTTTGGGTATGCCAATACCTCGCCTTTCGTTGCGTGCGATTCGTACGCCAGCCTCACCCATTCGAAAACTTGCCACCTTGGCTGTCGCAGCGCGTAAGCGGGGGATTCGCGTCCATGAGTTGAATATTGGCCAGCCCGACCTGCCGACGCCGCCCGAGTTTTTTTCCGCCATTCGCCGCTTTGTCGGCTCGACGGTAGCCTATGCGCCGTCTGCTGGCGAGCCCGAGACCATTCGTGCGTGGCAAAAATACTACCGCAGTCTTGGCCTGTCGTTTAAGAGCGATCAAATTTTAGTCACCACGGGCGGGAGCGAGGCTATCATGTTCGCGCTGTTTGCCGTGACCAATCCGGGCGACGAGGTGTTGGTGTTTGAGCCGTTCTACCCGAACTACGCCACGTTCGTGCGGCTGGCCGGGGCGAAGTTGCAAACATTACCGCTGCATGCGGAAGACGGGTATGCGTTGCCGTCAGCCGCAACGTTGGCTCGGGCGATCGGACCCCGCACGCGAGCATTGCTCATTTGTAATCCGGACAATCCGTCTGGCGCAGTGCGCACGCCGGCTGAAATTCGCATGCTGCTCGACGTGGCCCGCCGGAAAAACCTTTTTGTGATCGCCGATGAAACCTACCGCGAGATAGTTTTTCCACCGGCGCGTTCGCTCAGTCTCGCCACGCCCAAAGCCACGCGGGATCGCGTCATTCTCGTGGACAGCGCGTCAAAGCGATTTAATGTTTGTGGTGCGCGCATTGGCTGTATCGCCTCGACGAACATGGGTGTCATGGAGTCGGCCTTGAAGTTTGCCCAGAGTCGGCTGTCGTCGCCCACGCTTGATCAATGCGGTGTCACGCCGCTGCTTGAGCATTCATCCAGTTTGATTCGGCCGTTGGTGCGAGAATATCGCCGTCGGACAGCAGCGGTGGTTGAACGGTTGCGGACGATTCCCGGGGTCACGTTTGTGAAACCGCACGGGTCGTTTTACCTGCTCGCGCGCCTCCCCGTGGCGGACACAGAACACTTTTGCCGCTGGCTGGTGGAAAAATTTTCAGACCACAAAGAAACACTCCTGCTGGCACCGGCGAGTGGATTTTACGCCACGCCAGGACTTGGCCGCCAGGAAGTTCGCATCGCCTGCGTGTTGAGCGTGGCCAAACTGCGGCGCGCCATGGTCATTCTCGAGCGCGCCCTCGCTGCCTACCCGGGCCGACGCCCATAGACACGTCGCGTCCTGGCCATCCAATCAGTTTGAGGAGTATACTAAAGAAAGAAATTTACCAACATAAGGAGGCAAAAATGCCCAAGAATTTTCAGTCAAATCGACTGGTGACCACGGTCATCATAGTCGCCTTTGTTATAGTCGCAGCCCTATTCACGTCAGGCAGTAAAGTCACCGCCGGCTCGCTGTCTTTTTCCGGTGTCGTTCAGACACCTGAAGGGGCGGTGTACTCAGGTGGCGGGAACATTAATTTGTGGAATAACTCCACCCAATTGGGCTATGGCTCGAGCCTCAACGCTGACGGTAATTTTGAAATTACCGGGATTTCTGCCGGAACATATGTGCTCAATGTGAACGTCAATTCGACCAGCTATGCGTATCCGCCGGAACAGTCTGTGACAATCACTTCAAGTGTTTCCGGCTTTATCATAAAGGCGGCCAGTCCGGTCATTCGTGGAACCATAGCCTTGCCGGACGGAACGCCATCAAACGGTTGCGTGAACGTTCATGACCTGGCCTGGACATTGAATCGCAATTCTTGCCCCGGCAGTGACGGCGTTTTCAGGATTGGCGGCATCGGGGCTGGGACCTATGTATTGACGGCGTCTGTTCCGGAAAATTCCGCCTATGTGAATTCAGACCGAACCGTGACCATCACCGACCCGTCAACCACTTTGGACCTTGGCTTGGTGAGGTTTGACACCCCGTTCATTGTGGGCAAAGTGGCTTTGCCTGATGGTACGCTGGTACCCTGGAGCAGTGATTACAACGCGCGCCTGCATCTTTCTGTTGATTTGTGGAACGCGGACCAGACCGTGAACAAACACTCGGACTATGACAGTGCCAGCAACTTCAAGTTCGGGAGCGTACCGGCCGGGACGTACACTGTCCACGTCAACATTTGGGACACAGAGCTGTACACCGGTTCGGAAAATGTTTCCTTGACTGTCGGCGCCGGTGCCGTTGATATGAGTGGTACTCCGATCCGACTCACGATTCCTCAGTTGTCCGGAGTTGTCTACCGTCCTGATGGGGTCACGCCGTTGCCGAATGCGAACGTCAACTTGCATAACGCTGACCAGTCGTTGCGGCAGAATTCCAACACTGACCAGAATGGCAAATATCGCATTGGCGGACTGCCGGCCGGCACGTACACGCTGGAAGTTAACCCGCCCAACGATGCCAATGACGTGGTGCGTCCGGATCCGGTGGAAGTCACCATCACAACCAGTAACAAGACATACAACATCACCCTGACTACCGCCCGTAAATTTGTGAGTGGCACGGTCAAGTATGCGAACGGTACAGGGGTGGCTTGCGCTCGCATTAATGCCAATATGCGCGGGGGAAATGGCTGGGCCAATACGCGCACGGCGGCAAACGGATCGTACTCGCTGACACTTCCGTCGGGGTCGTGGAATCTTCGCGTTGAGCGCGACGGGGGATTTGACTGCCTCGAGGCGAATTGGATTTATTTGGACCCAGATGCGGTGGTGGAATTCACCGCCACTGCCACTGAAGAGCGCGAAACAGCAAATTTCACGGTTACCAAGGCCACGACAACCATCAGCGGCAAGGTGGTCAAAAAAGACGGCACGCCGGTGACCAATGGCAATGTGAACGCCAACTCGCAAACCCAGGACGGTCGCAATCGCAATTTCAGCGCGCAGATCAAGACTGACGGCACGTACAAACTTTATCTTGTGGCCGGCACGTACGATCTGAATTTGTGGATGAATGATCCCAGGTATTACGTGAAAAACACCAAGGTCACGGTCAGCGATAATATAAGTGAAACCGTAAACTTTACCATGAGCGAGAAATTGGCCCACATCAAAGGGACGGTGACCAGTAAAGCCGGTGTGCCGTTGCCGGGAATTCAATTGAACGGCAACCTTGATTGCGGACCCCAGGGTTGCAGCGCCTGGAGCAACACCACGACTGATGCCAGCGGCAATTTTGACATGGCCGCCACTACCGGGCGCTGGAACATTAATTTTGATTCGGGTCGCGGAGCCAATTACGTGTACGACGGTCCGCAGATCGAGGTCTCGGTGCCCAGCGAAACCGCCACAGTAACGGGTGTGAATTTTTCCCTGACCTACGCTGACGTGACTATCAAAGGCAAGGTCGTGGACGAAAACGGCAAGCCCTTTGCCGAATTTTCCGGTTGGACCTTTGTCCGTCCTTTGACCGTCACGGCCGATTCGGGCCAGCGGGAATACGGCGGTCCGATCAACCAGGGCACCTTTAATTTTAGCGTTCCGTCCTCGCTCTTCACTCAAGCCGAATTGGGCGTGCACACACCTCCGAACAGCCAGTATTCCTCGAGCGTGGGACAAAGCATCACTCTCGTAGCGGATGCGACCATTGAAAAGGACATCATGGTCAAGAAGAACGATGCGGCCATCGTGGGGCGGATTGTTGATTCATCCGGCCTGCCGTTGCGCAGCTGTAATTTCCGCGGTGAGGTGTTTGCCAATACCCAGAATGATTGGCACGGCACGCAGATCAATGCCGACTGCACCTATGAAATCAGCTTACTGGCCGGCACATATATGCTCGGTTACAACATCGACCAGTCAGCCGGGTTTTTGAATCGTCCGCCACAGAACAACCAAGTCACCGTGTCCGCCGGCACGCGTCTGCAAAAGGACATTCCGGTTTTGGCCGGCGATTCCAAAGTCAACGTTCTGGTGCTGAATCCGGACGGCTCGCCCGCGCGTCGGACTTGGGTGTGGGCTGACAACCATGAGGAGATTGACCAGATCCGCCAGTCAGGCCAAAAGCAGAGCAGCCAGGAATTCCGCGGTCCCGGCGATACGAAAACCCCGGAAGAGCTGTTGAAATACTGTTCGGACAAGTCCCATGAAAATGAGTGCCGTGAGTTTAAGATGCCGCCCGGCTCGGAAGGTCCCGGCGGCTGCAAGGATGCGTTAGCCTGCGCCCAATATTGCCAGAAGAATAAGAAAGATTGCCAGAATGTACTTGCCGGCAAGGAGACACCCAAGAGCCAAGCGGTAAAAATGTCTCGGTCAGTCATGCGCCGAAAAGCGCAATTGACGAATTTGAGATTGGTCAAGGGCCAGGCTCAGTCTTCAGCCTCCAGTGATGAGAGTGCCACCTTCGAGGAAATGATTCAGAGCGGTACGGAAACGAATGACCAGGGCGTCGCCCAGCTGACTCTCCTTTCCAGCCACGAATACACAGTCAATGCCGGTTTGCCGCCGGACACCAGTTACATGCCGCCGAAAACGGCACGAGTCAGTCTTAAGAATTCAAAATCGTCTGACGTGACCTTAAACCTGCGCGAAGCAGACGGCCGTATGTCCGGCTTTGTCACGTTCAACGGGACGGCCGTAGCCAACGGCTGGATCGGGTGCTGGAGTGAGGACGGTAACTCCAACGGTACGCAGATCAATAACGGCACGTACCGCCTCAACTATACCTTCAACTCAACCTACCACTGCGAAGCCAATGCCCAGACCGGCCAGAGCTTCTTGCGCAGCGATGAGAAAATAATCACGGTTGCCAAGGAAAAGAAAAAATCGCAGAACTTTACGCTGGGTGCTGCCAACTTCGTCATTCCGCCGCCGGTCACTGAAAGTTTTGACGCCACTGCGCCGCACGTGATCACCTTGGGTGACGGCACGAGCATTAACATCCCAGCCAATACCATTGCCACTTCGGGCACGGTCACGGTCTCGGCAAATCCCACTCTCAACATTCAAAGCCAGCAAACAGCCAAACCGTTAGGGTATGGGTACAACTTTGAAGCCAAGGACTCGGACAACAAGACCGTCTCGACCTTCAGCAACAACGTGACCATTACCTTCAAATACACAGACCAACAATTGTCTGATGCCGGTCTTGATGAGGGGTCGTTAATCCCGAGTTATTGGGACACCGCATCAAGCACCTGGAAAAAACCGACCAACATTACCCAGGACACGGACAACAACACGATTACCATCACCTCCAACCACTTCACGTCGTTTGCAGTTGTGTCATCGAGCGGCAAAGGACGCGGACGCAATATCACTGCCGTCACAACCAAGAAACTCAAGAATGGGACGACGCAGGTGGTAGTCGGCACGGGCAAGACGAAGAAAACATTTACGCCGTTCCCAAATTATAAGGGCGGAGTCACGGTTGGTACGACCAATCTCGGCGGTAAAACCGGCCAGATCATTGCTGCGGCTCAGGCTGGTGCTTCGAGTGATGCCACGACGATCAAGATTTTCACCACCAAAGGCAAACGCACGCAAAGCATCACGCCCTGGGGAACGGGCTACCGCAGTGGTTTGGCCATGAATTTCGAGGACGTGACGCGCGACACCAGTGACGACTTGATTGTCGCACCGAATAGCGGCACTGAAGCAAAGGTCTACGACTTGACCAAGAAAAAGAATTACTCACTCTCCGCCTCGTCAGCCCGTACCGGCATTGTCGTTTCAGCCCTGGACTTACTGAACCGCGGTGATAAGCAAATTGTCACCAAGGCCGGGAGAACTCTGAAGACCTGGAATTTTACCGGGAAGAAGTTTGCCACCTTTGCGTACGACACAGCCCGACGTTTGCGCGTGACGAGTAGCGGCATTGAGCGCGTTATGCTCCAACCGAATATTCGCAGCGTGAGCCCGGATAGGTTCTCCAAGGGCAAGGGCACGACGGTCATCACCATTAAGGGAGAGAATTTTGGCAGCGGGTCGCGAGTGCTCTTCGGTTCGGTTGCTCCAAAAAAAGTCGTGGCCCAGGGAGAAGGCACGCTCGTTGTGACTGTGGACCGGTCCAAGTTCTCCAAGAAGCGCTATGCTCTGACTGTGGTGAACGCTGACGGCGTTCAGACGACGCTGCAAAACCGGATTCTGGTGAAATAAGAGCGGTTTCTTTTCCGCCAACAAGAACGCAACCGGGCCTATAGGTCAGTTGTGTTCTTGTTTGGGGTGGCTAGAGGGAATCGAACCCTCGTGACCGGTGCCACAGACCGGTGTTCTACCATTGAACTATAGCCACCATGTGTTATCGCAGAGTCAATCGGCGAGCATAGCCCCAGTCGGTGCCAATACGCTTGCCAATTTCGCGATAGGTGTATCCTTGGCCACGGAGTTGTATCGCTTTTTTCTTGCGCGATATACTCAGGGCCTGTTTCACTTTTTGTTTTATTAAAAATGGTCGGAGGTTCTTTAACGCCTGTTCCACTGGCTTCTTTTTCACTAGAACATGGGGAGCAATGTGACGAAGAAAAAGCTCGACGTCAGACTGTTTTGTAATATAGTACATCCAACAGTCTTTCCAATGTTCCTGGCGTTTACGAAGACCGACAACATGACCTACTGTGGCAGATTGCATAATTTTTTGCAAGACCTCGAAGTTTGTTTGGGGGATCGTGACCCGATACCCGTTGCCATGGCGTGTCACTGATCCTTCTCCGTCGAAAAATCCCGCGACGTAGCTCCAGTCCATCATGTTGGAATTATTAATGATTTTGTGGTTTATGTAAACTAGGCACTATGTTATTAAAATCACCATACCGTTGACAGCGACTGACCACCCTGGTAAGACATGAGTGGTCCTTTGAGAAAGGTGGTTGTTATGGAGCGACCCATTATGGTCGTGGTCTATCCGATGAGGCGGAATTGTGTGCTACTGGGAACTCAGAAGGAGCGCCCTGGCTGTAGGAACCTGAATGTGGGGATTTGGAATGGGTTTGGCGGCGTGGTCGAGAACGGAGAAGACCTCACGATTGCCGCGGCTCGAGAGCTTAAGCAGGAAGCTAGCCTCGTAGCCACACACATGGGTCGACGCGGTGTCACATTCATTACCCATCAAGATACCGGCATTGAGATCGAGCTGCACACATTCTTCTGCCATGAGTTTACGGGTACGCCCGAGCCTGGTGAAGAAATCGAAGAGGTGAAGTGGTTCACCATGGCTGAACTACCTGAGCTTCTCTGGCTCATGTGGCCGACAGATCGGTTCCAATTGCTGCCCATGATCGCGGGCAACTTCATGGTCGGTCAGGTGACCTACGACAACGCGATCGACCGTCGCATGGTCGCGTATCAATTCCAATCCGCAACAGACAGAACGTTGCCGCCCAAGGGTATGGCAATCCGGCTCTACGAACCACCGTAGAGCTTCTTTTTTTATTCTCTTATGCCCCGGGAGGGAGTCGAACCCCCATGAATGGCTTAGAAGTCCACCGTTCTATCCGTTGAACTACCGGGGCGAGGCACGGCGAGCGTACCAATCTTTTGTTGGACGGTCAATGCAGCGCGTGAAATGCTACACTATAGTTATGCATTGGTCTTCACGCCTGCCCATCATCACCGTGCTTGTTCTGGCGACCGCGCTCCGGCTGTACCAGTTGCCGCAACGGATGGTGTTTCGCGGGGACGAAGGCCGTGATGCGCGAATTGTTCGCACAATGCTGTTGTCCGGGCGACTTGTACTCGAGGGCCCTCCTTCATCGGTGCATACGACGGCAGGCACGTTGATGCAAGGACCGTTGACTTATTACCTGTTTGCGCCGGCGTTGCTTTTGGCGAATTTTTCGCCGGTTGGGCCAGCGGTACTCACCGCACTGTTTTCCGTTGCCACAGTAGGATTGCTCTGGTGGGTTGGCCGTCGCTGGTTCCATCCCACCGCCGGGCTCATGGCCGCGACTGCATTTGCGCTCTCTCCGTGGGCGACTTCTGAAGCCCACCACGCTTGGAATCCGAACTTCGTCCCGTTTTTAGCCTTGGCCGCTGTGGCTGGTGCAGTGGCGGCGTGGCAGCATGGGTCGCGGCCTGGAATTATGGTGTCGCTTGCAGCGCTGGCGGCCGCGGCGCAGTTTCATGCTTCTGCCTTGGTCGTGGCAGTTCCGACAGCGATCGCCATTGTTCTTGCGTTCCGTCGACATGGTCGCGCCATGGTTATTCCATTTGCGTTTGGGCTTGGCGTGGCGTTGCTCGTGAGTGCGCCGGTTTTGGTGCGCGAGGTCCAGGCCGGGTTTCCGTCGGTGAAGATCGTCAGTGCCTACATGAAGGCCGCTCCCGTCCAACCTCGCAATTGGGTTGCTGAGGCGCAAGACGCGCGATTGCATGTCACAACAGCAGTCAAAGATATTATTGTTGGTGGCGCGGCGCTCATGAAGTTGATTGTGTTGCTCGGGTTCCTGGCGCTGATCACATCAGTTGTGCGACGGCGCTGGCACGAGCTGAAAATTTTTGGCGCCATTATTGTGCCGTGGACCGTAACCACGTTTGTCATGATCATGTTCTACCGCGAGCCGGTATTTTCTCACTACCTCACACATTTTTGGCCGGCAATTGCCCTGGGGTGGGGCTGGGTGGTGTGGCAACTGAGTACGTTGGTGAGGCGTCATCATGTTGCAGTTGCCCTGAGTCTTTCGTTGGTGACAATTATTCCCAGTGCAACGCACGCCCTGTTTTTTTCACCGCCCCAAGCCGATGTACAAGAAGCACAACGAACCGCTGAGGTGATTGCGGCCAGGAATTCCGGAAGCACGGTTCACGTTCTGTCGGGCGATGTTGAGCGGACCATTGCTCCCACAGCATACTTTTTGGAGCGGGCTGGGTTTGTTGTTGAAAATTCGTTGAGTAACGCAAGCACCGCATTTTTACTGTGCTCGAATCCGGCATGTCATACTGACTCGCCTGATTTTATTTCCACGGAACGTATTGTCATCTCACCGCGGATGACGGTTGTTGTGTTTCAGTCTGCGTTATAGGGGACGAGTTTTTCGTCGCCGTCCGTGAAAGGCGTTGTGCACGTCGTGTAGCTGCTGGTTGGTGACGTGCGTGTAGATTTGCGTGGTGGTGATGGACGCGTGACCGAGCATAGCCTGCACAGAACGAATGTCAGCGCCGTTCATGAGGAGGTCGGTCGCGTAGGAGTGGCGCAGTGTGTGAGGCGTAACTTTTTTCGTGATGCCGGCAACTTGCGCGTAGTGGTGCACGAGGCGTTCGACTGAGCGTGAGGTGAGCGGTGTTACGTTTGCCGAACGCTTTGAGGCGCGGTCGTGTCGCACAAATAATGCTGGGTCATTATCAGTTCGTGCCGAAAGATACTCGGTCAGTGCTGCCCGTGCTTCTTGAGCGAGAAACACAATCCGCAACTTGCCACCTTTCCCGCGAATAGTAATTTCGGGTCGTTTGGGGTTCACGCGTTCACGGGTCAAGGCGACAAGTTCAGAAACGCGTAGGCCGGTGGAGAAGAGCGATTCCAAAATGGCGGTGTCGCGCAATTTCACCACGCGGTCTTCTTTTGTTTGTTCTGGAGCCGCCAGTAAGCGCTCAACATCATCAGCGTCAAGAAAATCAACTTGGCGTTGCACTGTTTTTGCCAGTTCGATTTTTTCCGGCGCTAAACTGTCCACATCATTCTTGGCCAAGAATTTCAAAAACGAGCGCAGGGCAATCAAGTGGTAGTTCTGCGTGGATTTTTTTAGTTCATCGCCGGCATTGGTGCGCTGTTCGTGCAAGGCAATGCGAAAGTCCCGCACGTCGTCGAGGGTGATGTCTTGTGGGCGGCGCAGCTTACTGATGTCCAGGAAGCGTTTTAGGTAAAAGGTGTAGTTGCGGCGGGTGAGCGGTGAGGCGCCGCGTTCCACCACCAGCGATGAAAGAAAGCGATTCACCCACCGTTCCAGCTCTGTGTGTTGCGCGTCATCAGCCATACCAGCATTTTACGACACATCGCCAAAGAAACAAAACGCGCCAAGAGTTGACGAAAATCAACGATTCTGGTAGCCTCAGAAGGCTTATTCTTATACGGACGCTTGGTTGTCGCTCGGGCGAACGACACCTCGGCCTCCGCGGATCCATACACTATGCCCCTCGAACGCGAAGAAAAGGAAAAACTCATCAAAAAGTTCAAAACGCACGACTCTGACACAGGGTCGAGCGAAGTTCAGATTGCCATCCTCACGAACGAAATCAACCAGCTCACCGGACACTTGAAGACCCATAAGAAAGACTTTTCGTCCCGCCGCGGCCTGCTCCGCAAAGTCGGACTCCGCCGTCGCTTGATGCGCTACATCCAAAAAGAATCACCGGAGCGTCACGAAGCGCTGGTAAAAAAACTCAAACTCGGCTAACACTATGATCAAACATCGCGAACAACGCATCGCAGTCCTCGTCGACGTTTCCAACATGTACTATTCGGCGAAGTCGCTGTTTGGTATGCGCGTGAATTTTGGCCGAGTGTTGGAAGCAGCAGTGGCCGGGCGGCGACTCGTCCGCGCTATGGCCTACGTCATCCGTTCTGACACGCCGGAAGAGCAGGCGTTTTTTGAAGCGCTTGAGAAGCAAGGTTTTGAACTCAAAGTGAAAGACCTGCAAATTTTTGCCGGTGGTGCCAAGAAAGGCGACTGGGATGTGGGCATTGCCATGGACGCGATCAAAATGGCCGAACGTCTCGACGCCGTGGTGCTCGTGACCGGCGACGGCGATTATTTGCCGCTCGTGGCGTACTTGCAAGAAGCCCACGGCTGTCTGGTGGAAGTCATTGCCTTTAGCGAATCAACGTCGCTCAAGCTGCGCGAGGCCGCTGATTCGTTCATTGATCTTTCAGCCGAGCGCAAGCACTACCTCATGCCGGCCAAGAATGGCGGGACCGGATTTGCTCGGGCACTGCCGCGTGTGATTCGTCCGAATTCATCCGACGAGTAATGTCTCGAGTCGCTGTTCTCATCGTTGTTCTCGTTGTCGGCTCAGGGCTCGGGCTCTGGTACTTCACCAAGAACGCGAAGCCAACGACCAATACAACTACAACCACAAACGCAACATCGAACAGCGCTCTTAACACCACGAATGCCGCGACCACAGTGACAGTGAGTGACTACCGCGATTCCCAAACCGGCTTTGACATTCGCTACCCGTCAGACTGGAAAAAAACAGAAGACACGTCAGGCGAAGGTGAAAACGCAATCCGCAACATCACCTTCACCGGCGCGAGCGACGCGGTGACCATAACGGTAGTCGCCGCCAGCTTTGAAGGCATCATCCGCGAATCAATCTCGGTGCAACAAGAAACAGCCATCACGCTCAACGATGTGCCTGCCACACGGCTCGACGCCGGCTCCGCCCGCGACGGCTCACCCAAAACCGTCGTGCTCGTCAAACGCGGAATCACGCTCATTAGTCTCAACGGACACGGCCCGGCGTTTGAGCGATTGCTCACCACGTTCCGCTGGCCAGAACCTAACACACCAATCGTTCCAGAATAATTTATTTTTAAGCTGCCCCGCGAGACATGTAGACTTTCACCCAAGGTGCGAAGTCTAAAGTCTGCGGGCCAGTACGAAAGGGACCATCATGGCCCAAAAAACATTCTCCCGCGAAATCGGGGGCAAAGATCTCATTATTGAGACTGGCAAGTTCGCCGGTCAAACCAACGGCGCGTGCACCGTCCGTTACGGCGACACTGTTGTTCTCGCAACAGCAGTGATGAGCCAAACGTTGCGCGACGGCATCTCCTACTTCCCGTTGCTCGTTGATTACGAGGAACGGCTGTATGCGGCCGGCAAAATCAAAGGCTCGCGCTTTATCAAGCGTGAAGGACGGGCCACGGACGAGGCGATTCTGACCTCGCGCATGATTGACCGTTCGATCCGCCCGTTGTTCCCTGAACAACTGCGCAATGACGTGCAAGTCGTGATCACGGTATTATCGGTGGATCAAGAGAACGACCCGGACGTCCTTTCACTCATTGGTGCGTCCTGTGCACTGGCGATGTCCAACATTCCTTGGAACGGACCGCTCGCCGGTTCACGCGTGGGCATTATTGAAGGGGAGTGGGCGTTGAACCCAACCTACGCCGCCCGTGAAAAAGCCGACCTCGACCTCGTGGTTGCCGGTACCAAAGACCGCGTGATCATGATTGAAGCCGGTGGCAATCAAGTGACCGAAGACAAGCTCTTCGATGCCATTGAATTTAGCCAAAAGCACACCCGCAAAGTTGTCGAATTGATTGAAGAAGTCGTGGCTGCTGTTGGTTCGCCCAAAGAAATGCCAGCCTCGAGCCAAGTCAGCGATGAAGAACAAGCCAGCCGAACCGTGATTGCAGAAAAAGTGAAGTCGCTTATTGGTTCCCGCCTGGCCGAGTACTTCAACATCAAGGACAAAGCTGAGCGTGGCACCTGGTTGAACACCATGCGTGAAGACCTCGACGCCAAGCTAAAAGCGGACAACGACGTCTCTAAAGAGCAACGCGCGCAATCTGCAGGTATTCTTGAGTCACTGCTTGACCACGAAGCCGAGCGCCTGGTCTTAGAAGAAGACCGCCGTGTGGACGGCCGTAAGCTGGACGAAATTCGTCCGCTCTCGGCAGAGGCAGGGATTTTGCCTCGTACTCACGGTTCCGGCTTGTTCCAACGCGGTGAAACCCAAGCCCTCTCGATTGTCACGCTTGGTTCGCCCGGTGATGAGCAAACCATTGATACTATGGAAGAATCCGGCACACGTCGCTACATGCACCACTACAATTTCCCCGGCTTTTCCGTAGGTGAAGTCAAACCGATGCGTGGCCCCGGCCGTCGTGAAATTGGCCATGGCGCGCTTGCAGAAAAGGCCATTTTGCCCGTTTTGCCTGACAAAGAAGCCTTCCCGTACACCATTCGCGTGGTCTCTGAAATCTTGTCGTCAAACGGCTCGACCTCGCAAGCCTCGGCGTGCGGTTCCTCGCTCGCCCTCATGGACGCCGGTGTGCCAATCACCGCTGCAGTAGCCGGATTGGCCATGGGTATTGTGCTCGATGAAAAAAGCGGCAAGTACAAAATCCTCACCGACATGCAAGGTGTTGAAGATCACTGGGGCATGGACTTCAAAGTTGCTGGCACACGCAACGGTATCACTGCAGTACAGGTCGACATTAAAATTTCTGGTCTGACCATGGACATGATTCGCGAAGCCCTCGACGGTGCCAAGAAAGCGCGTCTGAAAATTCTCGATGTCATGGCCAGTGCAATTGCTGAACCGCGTAAAGAGTTGTCGCAGTACGCGCCACGCATTACGTCGCTGCGCATTGATCCGGAAAAAATTCGCGAAGTCATTGGTCGTGGTGGTGAAACCATCAACAAGATCATTGATGAATGTGGTGGTCGCGATGTCACCAAGATCGACATTGAAGATGATGGCTTGGTGATGGTCACCTCACACAACAGTGAGATGGCAAACAAGGCAATCGAATGGATCAAGAACCTCACCCACGAAATTCAACCGGGTGAAGAGTACGAAGGTAAGGTCTTGCAGATTGTGAAAGACCGCATGAGCGGCGGAGAAATTGGCGCAGTGGTTGAACTCTCACCTGGCCGCGATGGTATGGTGCACATCTCGCAATTCTCCGAGCAACGCATTCGCGACATCTCGAGCTTCATCAATGTTGGTGACACGCTCAAGGTTCGCGTGGCAGAAGTCGACAAAGAACGTGGTCGAATTTCACTGACCACAAAAGGTGTTCAGGGCAATTCCTTCACTGTTCCGGAGTCAGCCATCGACAACTCTCCGGCGGATCACTCACGCCCACACCGCGGCATGGGTGGACCACGACGGAGCGGCGGCAGTTTTCGTCGCTAGAACACGTAACACGGAAACACGGCAATGGTAATCACCATCAATGGGCGGCCTGGCTCTGGCAAGAGCACGGTCGCCCGCCGTTTAGCCGAGCACCTGGGTGTGCCTCGGTTTTATGCTGGTGATGCGTTCCGAAAAATGGCTCGTGAGCGCGGCCTTACCGCCGTTGAGTTCAATAAGGTGGGCGAGGTTGAGCCGGAAATTGATCGGCTGACTGATGAACTGGTCGTGAAGTTCGCGAACGAACATTCCGACTGCGTAATTGAGAGTCGAACAGGGTTTCACCTCATTCCAGCCTCACTGAAAATCTTTTTAGACGTCACGCCTGAAGAGGGATCACGCCGAATCTTTTCGTCACTCAAAAAAGGGGATGACAGAAACGAAGATCACGATCTCACCACGCCGGAAAAAGTTTTAGCGAGCGTGAAAACCAGAATTGCGAGCGAGGCGATCCGTTACCAAAAATATAACGGCGTGAATATCTTTGACCCGTCCCATTACGACCTTTTTCTGGACACCACCGACCTCACCACCGACCAAGTCTTCGACCGCGTCACCCAATTTGTGGCCCAGCGGCAGAAAAACGCTTGACGAAGCTCTTCAGACGTGCTATACTACGGGAAGATTCATTACAAACCCACAAGAAATAGCGCAGATATGGCCGCTCACGATGCCCAATGAGGCGTCGAAGCGTTAATCGGAATCGGCCACGTCTTCACTATTCGGCCTGACGACCAAACGTCACAAAAGGTTACTCTGCGAAATAAAAATATGCAGGGACAACCATCGGACGGTGGAGAAACGTTCTTTGGAAGAAATTTGGACTTCCATTCATACAACCGGCATTATCCAAGCGTATATGCTTCTGTCCCTAACGGGACGGAGACACATCGAGGATCATGCTTCCAAGGGCACTTGCAGCCCTGTTAGCAACTTTGTTACGAGGGCGATTGCGGTGCCTTTTTGGCATCCGGAAAATTTTGGTTCATGATGTGTATATGAAGAGGCGATCACTAGTGTTTTCTGCAGCGTTGTTGGTTGTGTTGGTGATGGACCAGGCGTTGCGCATGGTGGCGGCCCGGCGTGGGGCTGGCTGGCATGCGGGGCCGGTTGAGTTTGGCTACTACCCGAACGCCGGTGCGATTTTTAGCTGGCCTGTGCCTGTGGCAGTGATGACGCTGATCACCGGTGTGATTTTGGTTGGTCTCGTAATGTTTTTGGTGCGTGTGCAGTGGCGGCGCGGGGAATGGTTTGCGCTTGGATTGCTTTCGATGCTTGCTGCAGGGGCGGCGAATTTTGTGGACCGCCTGCGCTTTGGTTCGGTCGTGGACTACGTGAGCGTGGGGCCGTGGTTTCCGGTGTTCAATGTTGCGGACGTGGTGATTGTTGTTGGTCTCATCATGGTGGTTTGGCCGCGGCGCACCTTGACGAGCACGACGTAAGCTCGTACGCTTTCTTCAGATCTTCGGTGGCTCCTCATGTGAGGAGTTTTTATGTCAGCACATATTCGAACAGCGGTGTTGCATGGCTTGCGCGCCGTGGCAGTGGATGTTGAAGCAGCTGTGTCGCCCGGCCTGCCCATGTTTACGATTGTCGGCTTGGCGGACACGGCCGTGCAGGAGGCGCGTGAACGAGTGCGGTCGGCGCTCAAGCACGCGGGGTTCAGCTTGCCGCTTACGCGCGTGACCGTGAATTTGGCGCCGGCGGATTTGCGCAAAGAAGGCACGGCGTTTGATTTGCCGATTGCCTTGGCCGTGCTGCTCGCGAGCGGACAGCTGGAGCCGCGCGAGGACGCACCGCTCGTGGTGGGTGAACTTGGGTTGGATGGCAGTGTGCGGCGCATGCCCGGCGTGTTGCCGATCGCTGCGCTGGCACGACAGTTGGGCGCAGAATTATTCGTGCCGGTTGCGTGTGCGGCAGAAGCGAGTCTGGCTAAACCGCCACGTCTCTTTGCACCAGCGTCACTCGAAGAGCTTGTGCAGCACTGGCAAGGCGACAACGTGATGCAGCCGGTTGAGACGGCGCTGCTTCACACAGCGTCGCAGACCACAACAGAACTCAGTGATATTGTGGGGCAGGACGTGGCCAAGCGCGCAGTGATCATTGCGGCAGCCGGCGGGCACAACATTCGGTTCGTTGGTCCGCCCGGTTCTGGCAAGACGCTGCTCGCACGGGCGCTCGCCGACGTGTTGCCGTCACTCGAA